>OOCB01000564.1_pt1 | contig 58825 bp, 57 predicted proteins | sample 1671351 | NCBI WGS metagenome assembly OOCB01 (sample SAMN06348148, study PRJEB24527) | human gut metagenome | biome: human gut; feature: ankylosing spondylitis patient; material: feces | host: Homo sapiens | place: China | collected 2015-10 | reverse complement strand
TCCAGCGGCGGGTCTGGTGACCGAAGTGCACACCTGCCTCGAGAAGCTGCTTCATAGAAACGACTGCCATAGTAAAAATACCTCCAATATTGTTTTGCCTCCGCACACCGTGATCCGCGGCCATATCGGATGGCTTTGGACTGCCCTCCACTCCCGAAAGAGCACAAAAGGGCATAGTGATGCGTGTGTAATGCTGAATAATAATAACACAAACAGGCGTGCGTTGCAAGGGGTTTTCTCTGTTTTCTACAAGAAAATCGCGTGTTTTTCGTTTATTCGTCCGTCCGAGTGCTGTTCAGGCTCTCCATGCCCATCTGGCTGAGGGCATAGCCCTTGCCGAACATCAGGTCATATTGCAGCAGCCAGTGCTTCTGGCTCCAGCTTTCCTGCAGGGAGCTCGGGGTCTGGGTGGTGGTACCGTCCAGATTCATCACCGTACCCCGGGTATTGGCGCGGTCGGCCACCTGCAGCTGGCGGTTCAGCAGCTGGAAGTAAAGCGGCTGTTCCAGACCGTAGAGGTTCATCATCACCGGCGAGATATCGTAAGCGGCAATGGTGCCCAGATCCACGGGCTTGTCGGTGTAGTTCGACCACATCAGCAGGGTGGTCTGGTGCAGGCGCGGGTCCGCACTGGAATCGCTGGCATAGCCGCTGCTGGTAAAGACATCATAATTGGAATCAATGGGGTTGTAATGGTCGCCCCAGAACACCAGGATCACCGGCTCGTCCACCTGCGAGAAGTATTGGGTCAGCTTGCCCAGCATGGCATCGGCATCCCGGATGCCGGTCGCAAAATCTTCCAGCGCGCCGATGGTGCTGGCCTTGAGGCCCGCCGGGTGCTCTGTCACCTTCACCCGCACATCGTCCGGGTAGTTGTCTTTATTATAATTGGTGTGGTTCTGCATCGTGACCGCGTGCAGAAAAACCGGTGCATCCGAGGATGTCTTCATCTTCTCGTACTGCTGGATGATCTGGTCCGCCATGGAGTCATCCGTGACCAGACCGCTGGTCCAGTACTGCCTGCGCACCTTGTTGACATGGGTCATCTGTTCCAGGCTCAGGAAGGTGTCAAAGCCCAGGTTGGGGTATGCCGTGTCCCGGCTCCAATACTTGGCCCAGAAGCAATGGACTGCCGCCGTCTGATATCCCTGCGTCAGCTTGAGGTAATTGGGCAGCGAGAACATGGGCTTGGTCACATGCTGCTGGTAGGGCTTGCTGCCGTTGGGCAGAAAGGAAGCCGAATAGCCGGTCAATGCTTCAAACTCCACATCGCAGGTTCCGCCGCCGAAACTGGGGCTGTACGCCCGGCCAGAAGCACTGGTCTGCTGCAGGGCGTGGAGGTTGGCGGAGACATCGGTATTAAACTGGAAACCGTACTGTTCCAGCTCCGACACATCCCAGTAGGACTCGTCCATCACATAGATGATGGTGGGCTTTTTTACAGTCTCATCCGCAGAGGTGGTGGCACCGTAAGATCCCGGGTAGAGCGGAGCACTGGAATATTTCTGTGCAGCTTCAGTATCATCCAGGATCTCGTTGACAGCCTCCTCTGAATACCCCTCCGGCTTGGAGATCTCCAGATTGGTCAGATTGGTCAGAAAGCTGGTGATGACACCATAATAGCGGTAGTAGCGGTCCTGCATCCAGGCATCCGGCACAATGCCAATGGCCTGTGTCACGGCAGGCTGCAGGAACACGCCAAAGAGCAGACCGCAGGTAGCTGCCGCACTGGCAAGAAAGCCTGCCGCCCGGGGCTTCCAGTTCAGCTTCTGCCGCCCTCTATAAAGGAAGAAAGACACCACGACCAGCAGCACGATAATAACAATGGATACCACCATGCTGGTCTGGATATGGATACCGGCCGCAGCTGCCACGCCCGCAGCCTCTGACACCTGCATCAGGTCCCAGGGCAGGAAGGGCTCGCCGCGCAGCTGCAGTGTGTAGAAATTGACTGCCGCCGGGGCACAGCCCAGCACCGCCGCCAGCAGGGTCGCCAACGGTGCAAACCGGGTCAGCCAGTCCACTGCCAACCAGCTGAGAAACAGCATGGCCCACGCCAGCAGATAGGCTTCGGCATGGGGGAAAATGTATTGGGTAAAGGTCTCCCCTGTCAGGCTGCCGCGGGCGATCCACTCCGTCAGGAACAGGATGCCCAGCGTTGCCAGTGGCGGGAAGAGCAGCCGCAGCCCATGCAGGGAAAGCGGCGTATGTTTTTTTGCGTTCATAGAGAGAAGTTCCTTTCACTTCCGGAAATCAGATTTCAAGCCGGAGCGGCAAGGCTCTGCCGCTCACGGTTCTCTATTATAATCCGATTTTTTGTAAAATCAAACCCTGATGCAGGAAAAATTCACGAAAAATTTCAGCCGTCCAGCCAGTGCCGCATTTTTTGCCAGAAACCCTGCTTTTTGGCTTCCGGCTCCGGCAGCTCCGTGCGGACCAGGATCGCGTCCACTCCCAGTGTTTCGATGTCCGTCCAGGGGATGACCAGAGTCTCGTCCCGGCCCAGCAGCCCAAACAGATGAGGCTGCCCGAGCAGCAGCAGGCTTTTGACCTGCGCCGTTGCCGGATCGAGCTCCAGATCATCGGCGCGGCCAAGGCAGGCCCCGTTGCTCAGCTGAACGATCTCCTTTGCGCACAGCTCCCGGAATTTCATCGTGATCCCCTCCCCGCAGTTTGCCTGTTTCATCCTATGCGGCGGCACAGTGCTTGATGCAGGGCGGGCAGTTGTGCTATACTGTGGGCAGAATCTTTCTGGCAGAAACATCCATACAGAATTGAGGAAACAGCGATGTATAAAAATATCATCTTTGATCTGGGCGGTGTCATGGTGGATTTCGACCCCAAGACCTACCTGGTAGACCGCTTCTGCAATGCCGAGATAGAGGAGCAGGTCTCCCAGCTGACTTTTGAAAGCGAGGAGTGGAAGCTGCTGGATGCAGGGCTTATCACCCGCTCCGAGGCCAACCTGCGGATGCTGGCCCGCGCAAAGGAATATGGCCGCGCGTTTGAGGTGCAGGGCGTGCTGGACGATTGGATGCATATCCTCCGCCCCCGCCGCCGGATGCAGGAGCTGGTGCGGAAACTCAAGAGCCGTGGCTACTGCGTCTATTACCTGAGCAATATCCCCGAGGATGTGCTGGATTTTCTGACCGAGCGCGACCTCAAGGGCTTGTTCGACGGCGGCGTGGCCTCCTGCGAGGTGCACATCAACAAGCCTGACCCGCGCATCTATAAGGCCCTGCTGGACAAATACCAGCTCAAGGCCGGGGAAAGTATTTTCATTGACGACCGGCTGGAGAATGTACAGGCCGCTTTCCGTCTGGGCTTTGCCGGCATCCAGATGAAGGACAGCGTCGGCACACTGGTGCGCAGCCTTGCTACCTGCAGTGTGGCAATCCACTGAACAACACACAAAAACTCCCCGCTCAATGCCCTGTCTGGGGCGCTGGGCGGGGAGTTTTCTGCCATTACAGATTATTTCTTTTCGTAATTCTGGCAGTAGTGCGGGGTCTCCACCTGCTGGGTGGTGCAGGAGCAGTGCTCTGTCACCTTGATCTGGGGCAGATCACACTTGCAGTTCTGCACATTGTGGCGGCACTCGCAGACATCGCAGGTCACACCTGTGTTTTCCATTTCTATCGCCTCCTTGGCTCTAGGTTGCCCCGGCTTCAGGCGATTATACATGGGTGCTTATTTTTCTGCGTTTGCTTCACGCCTTGCCTTCATTGTCACGATCACATGCTTGATGGAGAGAACGGGATGCACCGGCAGCATTCTGGGCCCGGCCCAGCGCATGACAGTGCGGATCTTTTCCCGCATCTCCGGCTGATAGCAATGCACCTTGCAGGCCGAGCAAAAGGTCTTGGTCTCCATAAAGGGGCAGTGCTCAATGCGGGCCAGCGCATAATCATGGAGCTGCTGGCACTCCGGGCAGAGACTGCCTCTGAGGGTGTGATGCTGCTTGCGGCAGTAGAGCGCGATCATCTCGCTGATCAGCAGTTTTTCATCGTTTCTCTTTTTGGCAAGGTCTTTCGGGGTGGTCTTTGACATTCTTTTCCTCCTGACAAAACAAAAACCGGCAGAGAGCCGGAATTCTTACACTCTGCCGGTTAGTCTATCAGAACAAACTTCTTTTGTCAAGTTATGATCTTACCATGCTGCCAGGTCTGCACCCAGCTTGCGGCAGGCAGCCTGAACATCCTCATCCGGTGCCTCGTTGCAAATCAAGCCCTCGCCGTTGAGCACCTGTGCGCCGTCACCCTGTGCACGCTCGACCCAGTCGCGCATCCACTGGCCGTCGCCCCAGCCATAAGAGCCAAACAGAGCGATCTTCTTGCCGTTCAGAGAGCCCTCCAGGTCGGAGAACATCGGCTCAAACTCGCTCTCCTCCAGCTGCTCGGCACCCATTGCAGGGCAGCCGAATGCAACAACATCAAACTCGTTCAGCTTGGCGGGGGTCATCTCTGCACAGGGAACGATGGTAGCTGCTGCACCTGCACCCTCAGCGATGCAGTTTGCCATGGTCTCGGTGTTGCCGGTTGCGCTCCAGAAAACGATTGCTACTTTGCTCATAAGGAAGAACCTCTCTTTCAGTAATGGTTAGTATATTCTAACTTTCATCTTCAAGAAATTGCTCTGCCTGACATAAGACAGAGCAATTTGGTTAGGTTTCTCTAACCATCAAAAGAATACCACATGGCGGGCTCCTTGTCAAGAACCTTTTGCAGATTTTTTCAGAGCGCTCCTCCACCCCTGCGCAGCAACAGGAACACCACCGTCAGCACGCCGTAGATCACCGGCTGGTGGAGCAGATATAGCATCAGCGAGTTCCGCCCCAGCCACCCCAGCGGCGGGCAGACAGAACGATGAAGCGGTTCCAGCCGTTCCTTCCCGACCAGATGGTACAGATAGAAACCGGTCCAGAACAGAAACAGCCACGGGATCAGCGGGAAGTAATCGGCAGAGAAGAAACCAAAGGGGTAAAAGCCCAGATAAGCCGTGAAGTAGTTGGCGTAGAGAAAGCCCGGCGGTGTGATGAGCCAATGGCCCAGCTGCAGATAGCCATCGGCTGCATGGCGGGTGAAGTAAAACAGAAAAAAGCTCCCTGCAAGGCCTACCACCGGCGGCACCTTTTCCAGCCACTTTTCCAGCAGACCCGTGATGATCATAGCCGAACCCAGAAGCGTCAGCACGCCGAACCAAACGACATCCGCAGGCATGAAGATCAGCGTGACCGCCGTGACAAGTGCGCCGCACCCGAACACCATTGCGCCCCGTTTGACCGGGTGGCGGCCCAGCGGCAGGCAGAAGCCGGACAGCAGGAGGAACACCCAGCAGATGGATTGCTGCCACAGTTCTCCCTGCCAGCTGCCATACCACGGTGCACGCACACCAAACAGATAGACCAGGTCCCACATGCCATGGTAAAGCATCATGCTGATCAGGTCCAGCCCGCGCAGCTCGTCCAGCAGCGCACAGCGTGTGGAAGTTGATTTCATAAGACTTCCCCTTTTCGGAATGTTTTTTCCATTGTACGCCCTGCCATGGATCCCGTCAAGCAAAAAGCTGCCGTGCAGCTTTGGAACCGCACGGCAGCTTTATGATAACAGGTTCAGAAGAATGCAGGAATTACAGCTCCACGTTGAAGTAGCGCTTCAGCAGGCCCTCGAAGCCGCGGCCATGGCGAGCCTCGTCCTTTGCCATCTCGTGGACGGTATCGTGGATCGCATCCAGGTTCAGGGCCTTTGCCTTCTTGGCCAGGTCCATCTTGCCGGAGCATGCGCCGCACTCAGCCTCAGCACGCATCATCAGGTTCTTCTTGGTGCTGTCGGTCACGACCTCGCCCAGCAGCTCAGCGAAACGGGATGCGTGGTCAGCCTCTTCGTAGGCATAGCGCTTGTAAGCCTCAGCGATCTCGGGGTAGCCCTCGCGCTCTGCCACACGGGCCATGGCCAGGTACATGCCGACCTCGCTGCACTCACCCTCAAAGTTTGCGCGCAGACCGTCAACGATCTCCTGAGGCACACCCTCAGCCTTGCCGATGCCGACCACATGCTCGGTCACATAGGTGTTGCCGGTCTTTTCGACAAATGCGGATGCAGGAGCCTTGCAGACGGGGCACTGCTCAGGGATAGAGCCTTCAGCGATATAACCACAGACGGTGCAGACATACTTTTTCATAAGAATATCCTCCATTGTTTTTCATTATGTTCTTGGCCTCTCCTCTGGTACAGGGGGCCTTGCTTCTGAGCCTATTATAGCAATGATTCCCAGATTAGTCAAGGCTAATTTTAAGAATTATTCCTATTTATTTTTCAGACCTGCAGGTTGCCGCTGCTCGGAGCATCGGAACCGTTGGCAGCATCAAACTCGTAATCATTGCCGGGGAGGATGGCGTTGAGCAGGATGCCCACGATAGCGGCAATGGCCAGGCCGGACAGGTTGATGGAGACACCGCCCACAGCGAAGGTCAGACCGCCCACAGAGTTGAAGCCCAGCGCGCAGACCAGGATGACAGCGGCAACGATCAGGTTGCGGCTGTTGGTAAAGTCCACGCGGTTCTCGACCACATTGCGGACACCGATCGCGGAGATCATGCCGTACAGCACAAAGCTGATGCCGCCGATGATGCCGGTGGGGATGGTGTTGATGACAGCCTCAAACTTGGGGCTGAAGCTCAGGATCACAGCCATCACAGCGGCAATGCGGATGACCAGCGGATCGTAGATGCGGCTCAGGGCCAGAACACCGGTGTTCTCACCGTAGGTAGTATTGGCGGGGCCGCCCAGCAGACCGGCCATGGCAGTGGCAAGGCCGTCGCCCATCAGGGTGCGGTTCAGGCCGGGATCATTGATATAGTTGTGGCCGACCGTAGCGCTGATGGCAGCGATATCGCCCACATGCTCCATCATGGTTGCCAGTGCAATGGGAATGATGGTGAACATTGCGCTGATGAACTCAGGGCTGCCGTCGATGGCAAACAGACCCATGGCACTCTTGTGCAGGGGGATGCCGAACCAGTCGGCAGCGGCAATGGCCTCAAAGTTGACTGCACCAGTGACCAGAGCCACAGCATAGGAGACCAGCACACCGATCAGGATGGGCAGGATCTTGACCATGCCCTTGCCCCAGATGTTGCAGACAATAACGGTGCCCAGGGCCACAAAAGCCAGCAGCCAGTTGGACTCGCAGTTGGTGATGGCGGAGGGGGCCAGGATCAGACCAATAGAGATGATGATGGGGCCTGTGACCACCGGCGGGAAGAATTTCATAATGCGGCGGATGCCAAAGGTGGAGATGAGCAGGCTGACCAGCAGGTACAGAATGCCGGACAGTGCCACGCCCGCGCAGGCGTAGGGCAGCATTTTGGTATTGACAACGGTCAGGTTGCCGTCTGCGTCAGCCAGCATGGGGGCTACAATGGAAAAACCGCCCAGGTAGGCAAACGAGGAGCCAAGGAAGGCCGGGACCTTGCCCTTGGTGACAAGGTGGAACAGCAGGGTGCCCAGACCGGCACAGAGCAGAGTGGTGGAAACGCTCAGGCCGGTGAGCAGGGGCACCAGCACAGTTGCGCCGAACATGGCAAACATGTGCTGCAAGCCCAGGATCAGCATCCGTCCGGTGCCGAGCTGCCGGGCATCGTAAATGCCCTTGGAGTAATCGATCTTTTCACTCATAGAGAAGTTCTCCTTTCATCGCTGCCCAAAAAAAGAGGCATTGCCGCAGCAACGGCAGTGCCTCAATCCTTCTGGAGCAGATTCAAAAAACGGGACCGGAAGGCAAAACACGCGCTCCGCAAAGTCGAACGAAACATTTTGCTCTCCCCTTCCCTGTCTGACTTTATAAAGTATACCAGAAACCCTGCCCGGATGCAATCCGTTTGACGCAGTTTCCCTCAGCTTTTTGGCCGGACATCTTGAAATATGCCCCTGTCCGCACTATAATATAACCTATTGAATTGATTTGTATTTCAAGAGGAATGTTATGATCTATCTGGATTATTCTGCAAACACCCCGGTGGATGCGCGGGTGTTGGAGCAGTTCTGTGCCGTGGAGCGCCGCTGCATCGGCAACACCAACTCTCACCACCAGGCAGGCTCTGCCGCCAAGGCAGAGATCGATGCCGCCACCATCAGAATCGCCTCCCTGCTGGGCGTTCAGCCAGCAGAGATCATCTATACCTCCGGTGCCAGCGAGGCCAACAACTTTGCTTTAAAGGGGCTGGCCCGTCTCTCCCGCCATGCGGGCAGGCACATCATCTCCACTCCACTGGAACATTCTTCGGTCAGCGGCACCCTGACGGCATTACAGGAGCAGGGGTATGAGATCGACCTGCTGGACGTGAAGCAGGACGGTACTGTAGATCTTGAGCACCTGAAGGATCTGCTTCGCCCGGATACCATCTGCGTTGCCGTAACGCTGGTGGACAGTGAGCTGGGTGTGGTGCAGCCTGTACAGGAGATCGCCGCCATCCTGAAAGCATACCCTCACTGTCACCTGCACGTGGATGCGACCCAGGCTGTGGGCAAGATCCCCGTTTCTTTTGAGGGCGTGGACACCATGAGCCTGACGGCCCACAAATTCTACGGACTGAACGGCATCGGCCTGCTGATCAAGCGGCGGAATCTGGCGCTGGAGCCTCTCATCCATGGCGGCGAGAGTACCACCATCTACCGCAGCGGCACCCCCACTGTGGCGCTGGCCTCCTCGCTGGCCTGTGCGCTTGATCTCGCCGTCATTGACCTGCCCAACCGCGTTGACCATGTGGCAAAGCTGAATGCAGAGCTCCGCGCCGCCCTCAGCACATACCCGCTGGTGCGCATCAACAGCCCGGAACACGCCATCCCCCATGTACTGAATCTGAGCGTTCAGAACGTCAAGGGCACCGTGTTCCAGCGGGAGCTGGATGCCAAAGGGGTCTGCGTCTCGGTCAAGTCAGCCTGCTCGTCGGATGGTCTGCCTTCGCGTGCGGTGTTTGCGGTCAGCCGCGACCGCCGCAACGCACTGTCCTCCTGGCGCATCAGCCTGAGCCATCTGACCACCGAGGACGAGATCAAAGCCTTTTTGCAGGCGTTCGATGTCTGCTGCCGTGAGCTGACCGCCCTACATTAAATAAAAAGAGGAACCAACATGAAACGTGAGCTTGAACCTTATCAGATGATCGAACGCAGTATCATCAAGAAATACCGCAAGGAGCTGTGGACCCCCTTTATCGTGGCGGTAAAGCGCTACGAGCTGATACAGGAGGGCGACAAGATCGCCGTCTGCATCTCGGGCGGCAAAGACTCCATGCTGATGGCAAAGCTGATGCAGGAGCTGCAGAAGCACAGCGATGTTCCCTTTGAGCTGGTCTTTCTGGTGATGGACCCCGGCTACAACGAGATCAACCGCCAGAAGATCGAGTCCAATGCCGAGCTGCTGCACATCCCGGTGACCATCTTCGAGAGCAACATCTTTTCCGTTGCCAACAACACCGAAAAGAACCCCTGCTACCTCTGTGCCCGGATGCGGCGCGGCCACCTGTACAGCAAGGCCAAAGAGCTGGGATGCAACAAGATCGCGCTGGGCCACCACTTCAACGATGTGATTGAGACGACCGTGATGAGCATGTTCTACGGCTCCCAGATGCAGGCCATGCCGCCCAAGCTCCACAGCACCAGCTTCCCCGGCATGACCCTGATCCGCCCCATGTACTGCATCCGGGAAGAGGACATCCTGGCCTGGAAACACTACAATGATCTGGAATTCATCCAGTGCGCCTGCCGCTTTACCGAAAACTGCACCATGTGCGACAACGGCGGCGGTGGTTCCAAGCGGCAGGAGGTCAAGCTCCTGCTCCGCCGCCTGAAGCGCGACAATCCCAATATCGAAAACAGTATCTTCCGCAGCATCCACAACGTTGCCATTGATACCATGCCGGGCTATCGATCTGAGGGTGTAGATCACAGCTTCCTGGAACGATTCAACGCAATGGAAAACCGCTGAGCTGCATCCGCATTCCTGTCTGCGCCGAATCACGCTTTGTACGCGATCCAACAGTAAAAAATCCCCCTCAGCTTACGCTGAAGGGGATTTTTCATGCCACCGGCGGGGCTTGAACCCGCACTCTGTCTCCAGAAAGGGATTTTAAGTCCCTCGTGTCTGCCAATTTCACCACAGTGGCGCATAGAAACCCGGCTTACAAAGCCCTGCTGCTCTGGACATTCACAGAGAGCCGGGAATAACAGGTGATGAGGTAAACATTTATCACAAGTCCGTCGTTACGGAGTTGCAAACATGTATCAAAACATGTAAGATTCACACAACGGCTATTATAATACAATAGAAACCCTGCTTTGTCAAGTTACACCTTTCCGCCATGCAGTTCCGAATACATCTTGGCACGGCACTCGGCCACAGCGGGGGTCATATTGACATAGTGCTTATGCGGCATCTCGATGCGCAACTCGGTCTCCCAGGTCTCTTCGGTCAGCTGCTTTGCGATATAGGCCTTTTTCTCGGCAATCCCGGGCAGTTCGATGGCCAGCTCACCGTTCAGGATATGGGGCACCAGCAGCCGCTTGACCCTGGTGGGGGTGATGGTAATGGTGCGCTCGATGGCATCCGGGTCAAGGTTGACCATCTTTACCGGTTTGCCCGCTTCGATGACCTCGCCATCCATGGCAATCAGATCGCACTGGGCCTGACCATTTTCATCGTAGAGCCGCCAAGGCATTTTCTTGCCCGGGATGATGGCCTTGCTGGCAGAATCCGAGCACTTCATCTTGGGCTGATAGGTGCCATCCGGCAGCTTGACCGCCACCAGTTTATACACGCCGCCGAACACAGGGTCAGAAGCGGAGGTGATGAGATTTTCGCCCACGCCGTAGGAATCAAAATGAGCGTGCTCATAGAGCTCCATGTTGGCGATCTTCCGCTCGTCCAGGCCATTGGAGGCCACCAGCTTGATATAGGGCTTGCCTGCGGCATCCAGTGCCTTGCGCAGGCGCTTGGAGCCACGGGCCAGATCGCCGGAATCGATACGGGCACTCTTGACGCGGCGGTTGGGGTCATTGGGGTACTTCTCGATCAGGTAGTCGTCCAGCTTGATGAGGTTGGGCAGGCCGCTCTCCATGATGTTGTAGGTATCCAGCAGCAGGCTGACGGAATCCGGGTAGGTATCCGCAAAGGCCTTGAAGGCATCAAACTCCGTCGGGAAGAACTCGATGAAGCTGTGTGCCACGGTGCCAACCGCCTTGACCTCAGAGCCATACTTCATCTCAGCCAGGCAGTTGGCAGTGCCGATGCAGCCGCCCAGAACAGCGGCATACGCGCCATCATTGCCTGCGCTCTCGCCCTGTGCGCGGCGGGTGCCAAACTCCATAACGCTGCGGGGCGTATGGGTGTTCAGGCCGGTCACACGGGTCGCCTTGGTGGTGATCAGGCTGTGGAAGTTCATCGTCTGCAGCAGGTAGGTCTCGATCAGGATCGCACCCACCAGGTCGCACTCAATGCGGACCATCTGCACATGGGGGTAGCAAACCGTGCCCTCGGGCAGAGCGTACATATCGCCCTTCCACTTGTAGGTGCGCAGATACTCGCAGAATTCCTCGCTCATACCCTTGGTGCGCAGCCAGCGGATATCCTGCTCGTTGAAGTGATAATTCAGCAGGAACCGGGTCAGCTTGCGTTGGCCTGCGCTGATGGAGTAACCCATGTTGTCCGGGTTCTTACGGAAGAACATATCGAACACAAGGGTGGTGTTCTTAAAGCCGTGCAGGAACAGGCAGTTTGCCATCGTGAATTCGTAGAAATCCACCACCATGGCAGGGTTATCATAATCTTCGTCCGGAATGTACGGAACAACTTTGATCTCGTCCATGAAAAGTTTCCTCTCCTTGTACTTCGCAGCAGCGAAAAAGCCTTGCCGCTGCTGAAAAAACAGCCCCTTCTCCCCCTGCCTTTGTTCCGGCAGTGCGTGGGCCTGCACCCTGTCTTGACAGGACGTTTGTACCATGATAGCATCTTTGCCGCCCGGGTGCAAGGGCTTTTGTAAATTTCCTGCGTGCAGAAAGAAAAATCTTTTTTCCGGTACTGTCAAAAGGGCCGCCCCCGAAAGCTCCGGGAGCGGCCCTGCAAGCCTGTTCAGGCTCAGCCGTTTATAATATTGGGGGTCGCATTTTTCAGCACAACGTCATGGCTGCCGCCCTCCACGATGGAGGTGGAGGAAACCACCGTCAGCTTGGCCTTCTGCTGCAGCTCGGGGATGGAGAGTGCGCCGCAGTTGCACATGGTGCTCTTGACCTTATACAGGGTGGTCTGGACACCATCGGCCAGAGGACCGGCGTAAGGAACATAGCTGTCCACGCCTTCCTCAAAGCTCAGCTTGGTGGAACCGCCCAGGTCGTAACGCTGCCAGTTGCGGGCACGGTTGGAGCCCTCGCCCCAGTACTCCTTCATATACTGGCCATTGATGCGCACCTTGTTCGTGGGGCTCTCGTCAAAGCGGGCGAAGTAGCGGCCCAGCATGACAAAATCAGCGCCCATGGCCAGAGCCAGAGTGATGTGATAATCGTGGACGATGCCGCCATCGGAGCAGATGGGCACGTAGATGCCGGTCTCCTTGTAGTACTCGTCACGGGCCTTTGCGACCTCGATGACTGCGGTGGCCTGACCACGGCCGATGCCCTTGGTCTCACGGGTAATGCAGATGGAACCGCCGCCAATGCCGATCTTGACGAAGTCTGCACCGGCCTTTGCCAGGAAACGGAAGCCCTCGGCATCCACAACGTTGCCTGCGCCCACCTTCACGGTGTCGCCGTAGTGCTCACGGATCCAGGCGATGGTACGGCTCTGCCACTCGGAGTAGCCCTCGGAGGAGTCGATGCAGAGCACATCCACGCCAGCCTCGACCAGTGCGGGAACGCGCTGGGCATAGTCGCGGGTGTTGATGCCGGCACCGACCACATAGCTCTTGTTGGCATCCAGCAGCTCGTTGACGTTCTTCTTGTGGGAATCGTAGTCCTTGCGGAACACGAAGTATTTCAGGTTGCCCTCAGCATCCACCAGCGGCAGCGTGTTGATCTTGTTGTCCCAGATGATATTGTTGCAGTCGTGCAGGGAGGTATTCTCCGGTGCGGTGACCAGCTTCTCGATGGGAGTCATAAAGGTGGTAACGGAAGCATCATCGGGGGTGTGGTTGACACGGTAATCACGGGAGGCCACAATGCCCATCAGCTTGCCGTGAGGAGTGCCATCGGCAGTGACAGCAATGGTGGAGTGGCCGGTGCGGGCCTTGAGCTCCAGCACATCGTGCAGGGTGGCGGTAGGAGCCAGGTTGGAATCGGAGACCACATAACCGGCCTTATAGCTCTTGACGCGGCGCACCATGGCAGCCTCGTTTTCAATGCTCTGGGAGCCGTAGATGAAGGACACACCACCCTCCCGTGCCAGTGCAATGGCCAGCTTATCGCCGGAGACCGACTGCATGATGGCACTGATCATGGGGATGTTCATTTCCAGCGGGCAGGGCTCTTCCCCCTTGCGGTACTTGACCAGCGGGGTCTTCAGGCTGACTGCCGTGGGGACATTCTCTGCAGAGGAATAACCCGGAACCAGCAGGTACTCGCCAAAGGTGCGGGAAGGTTCTTCATAGAAATAAGCCATACTCTAAACTCCTTTTTTCTTAACGCATCAACAACGGACCAGCATCAAAATAATTCATGTTTGCTGCTTATAAATTGATTGACTATACTTTACCACAAACCCCGTCAGAATACAAACCCCAGCGGCAACAAACTTTAGAACTGTCCTTTGCGGAAAAACAGTAAAATTGACCACCAAAAACGTGCAAGGTCATACTTTTCGGCCTGACAGGCCGGTTTTCTGGCACAAAGTGGAGTGCAAAAAAGTCCGTACCGGAAAACCGGACGGACTTTTTTGCACACGAAGCGAGATACCGCCTGTGCGATACAGTGGCCGACAGCTGTGAAGGAGAACAGCCGGAGGAGGAGAAGGCCCTGCACCCGATATCTCTTATTCAACAAGAAGAAAAAGATTTCAGTCTCAAAAGCGCTCATCGCTTTCTGTAACCATATTGTAACTCTTTTGTTCCCGTTTTGCAAGACCTTTTTTGCAGATTTTGTAACATTTTTGTAATTTTCCTGGATTTATTTTGTAAATTCCAAGTAGCATTCAAACGCGGCGTGCTCTTCGCGGCGGCCCACCACATACCAGCCATCGGCCGAGGGCGCATAAAACACCTCGACCTGACTGCCCAGCGGGATCTCCCGGTGGTACTTGACGGAGACGAATTTCAGCGGCCCGGCCTCGACCACCTCCAGCGGCAGGGCATCACAGGCGATGTCCAGATAGCAGGCGTTATTCACATGGCCGTTCAGGTCGCATAGGGAGTAACTGGCTGTCCGGTTGCCTGCACAGGTCAGTTCCTTTGCTTTGTGCACCAGCTGGGGCAGCTCCCCGTCCAGATTCTCGTTCCAGTAACCGGGCGTATACCAGGAGGGCTGGCGCAGGATGCACTCGCGATCGGTATCCACCATGATCCACCGGCTGTCGATCAGGGCACACTCCTTCCCTGCTTCGTCCAGAATTCGGGTCAGCCGCTTCATCGAACCTTTCTTGCACGGCTCACAGGCGGTAAGAAAGGTCAGCTTTTCGGCACGCAGGGGCATCCGGGTGATCTGCGCCGCCTGCTTGCCCACCAGAAACGCCGTGTGGTGCGCTTTGAAAAAAGCATCGTCCATGCCGTAGGCGCGGGCGTGGTCTGCCGCAGCCTGCTCCACATAGCGGAACAGGGCGCTGGGCTTGATCATCCGGCGAAAATCGCCGTCTGCGTTCAGGACAGTTGTATGATAGGTATATTGATTCATACGTTTCCTTTCCAAAAGAGGACCCTCTCCGTCATTGCTTCGCATTGCCAGAGGCTTTGACGGAGAGGGCCCTTTCTTCTCAATACTGATTCCGGGTCTTTTTGCGCAGCTTGCGCCAGATGTTGAAGCAAGCCAGCGCTACCATGGCAAGCAGCAGCAGCAGGAACACAACGCCGCTGCCGCCCTCATTGTAGCTCTTCATCTCGCTCCACTTTACATCGAGCTCGTTGTTGACCTCATCGCTCAGGGCGGTGAACACCTTTTCCTTGGCTTCCACTTCCTCAGAGGGGTATGCGATCTCGCTGTACTTCAGATCCTCGTCCAGGATATCCCACACCTTCTGCATGGGGGTGGTATAGCCGATATACTCCGCATTGGCTTTTCCGATGTCCGGCTCGCACATGAAGTTGATGAACATCTCCGCAGCTTCCTTGTGCTCACTGGTGGCAGGCACCGCCATGCAGTCCACCGACAGCACACTGCCCTCCTCCGGGAACACCCAGGCCAGATCCGGGTTATCATCGATCATGGTAATGGCATCGCCGGAGTAATACACGCCGATGGCTGCCTCGCCGCCGATCATCTTATCAAAGATCTCATCCATAACGTAGGCCTGCACCAGCGTTTTTTGCGCTTTCAGGGTCTCCACCACCTCGTCCACCTCTTCCGGGGTCTCGGGGTTGATGCTGGTGCCGTTCTTGAACGCCGCAATGGCGTAGGCATCACGGCTGTTGTTGAACATCAGGATGTTGCCCGCGTACTGCTCATCCCACAGGTCAGCCCATTTGGTGGGGGCATTCTCCACCATGGTGGTGTTGTAGATGATGCCGGTGGTACAGAGCATATAGGGCACGGTATAGGCGTTGGTGGGGTCATAATCCGGATCACGGTAGACCGCATCGATGTTCTGGGAGTTGGGGATATTGCTGTAATCCAGCGGTGCAAGCATTCCCTCGGCGATCATCTTTGCCACCATGTAATCCGAAGGGATGACCACATCGTAGTTGGCCGCACCGGATTTCAGTTTGGCGTACATGGATTCGTTGGAATCAAAGGTGGTGTAGTTGACCTTGATGCCGGTAAGCTTCTCGAAGGCGGCCACCACATCCACGCTGTCATCGGAGCCGTTGGAGATGTATTCGCCCCAGTTGTAAACGTTGAGGGTGAGATTCTGGCCCTGAAAGCGGGTCCAGTCGTAATCGTCCGAGACCGAAACGTCCTCAGTCACCTCAATGGTTCCGGCGGCAAAGGCGGGCGCAGCACAGCAGAACGCCATGGCCAGCGTCAGCAGCAGAACAGCAAAACGTTTCATTTTACGTCCTCCCCTCTCAGCGCCTTCTGATCCCGGCGGTACTCCCGGCTCTCCATGGCATTGGAGATGAGGATGATGGTCAGGATCACCACAAACATGATGGTGGACAGAGCATAAATCTCCGGGCTGACCTTTTTTCGGGTCATGGAATAGATGGCAATGGGCAGGGTCTCCACCGTGCCGCAGTTGAAATAGGAGATCATAAAATCATCGATAGAGTAGGTCAGGCAGATGAGGAAGGCCGACAGGATGGCCGGGCTGATCTCGGGCAGGATGACCTTGAAGAACGCCTGCCTGGGGTCACAGCCCAGATCCAGAGCCGCCTCATACAGCTTGATATCCAGCTGCTTGAGCTTGGGGGTCACGTTGAAGATGACATAGGGCACATTGAAGGCGATATGCGCGATCAGCAGCGTGGGCATTCCCATGATGGTATCGGGCAGCCAGGAGACTCCCTCCGCAAAACGCTGGTAAGCCACAAACAGCAGCATCAGGGAGATGCCGGTGATGATCTCCGGGTTGACCACCGGGATATAGGTGATATTGGTGACCACCAGGCGGCTCTTGCGGCTCATGGACGCAATGCCCAGCGAGGCCGCCGTGCCCAGAACCGTTGCAATGACCGCAGAGATGAGGGCCACCTCCAGTGAGACGCGCAAAGCGCTCAGGATGGCAGAGTTATGGAGCAGGCTGGTATACCACTTGAGGGTAAAGCCTGTGAACAGTGCGTAGCCCTTGCTCTGGTTGAAGCTGAACACGATCATATAGGCAATGGGCAGGTACATGAAGCAGAAGAAGAGGATGACGTAGGCCCGCTGCATCAGGCGCAGATGTTTCGTTTTCATCAGGACACGCCCTCCATTTCATCTTCATCAAAGCTGGATGTGAAGCTCATGCAGAGCAGGACGATGATCATCAGCACAAGGCTCATGGCCGAACCGACGTTCAGGTTATAGCTATTGCCCAGGAACTGCATCTCGATCAGGTCGCCGATCATCAGGTTGGAGCCGCCGCCCAGCATACGGCTGATGACAAAGGTGGACACCGCCGGAACGAACACCATGGTGATGCCGGTGCTGATGCCGGGCACGCTCATGGGGATGAGCACCCGGAAAAGGGTCTGGGTTGTGGAGGCTCCCAGATCCTGTGCCGCTTCCACCAGGCTCTGATCGATCTTGGTCATACTGGTGTAGAGGGGCAGGATCATGTAGGGCACATAGTTATACACCATGCCCAGCACCACCGCGCCGGAGGTATTCAGCATGGTATAGGGGCCCAGGCCCAAAAAGCCCAGCACCGCGTTCACAGGGCCGTTGATGCTCAGCAGGCCCATCCAGGCATAGGTGCGGAGCAGGAAGTTCATCCACATGGGCAGCATGACCAGCATCAGCATGATATGCTGTTTGTTCACCCGCAGGCGGGACAGGAAATAGCCCACCGGAAATGCAATGATCAGGCAGATCACGGTAGCCACAAGGGCCAGCAGCAGGCTGCGGGCAAACACCGAGCCGTAGCCGCTGACGCTGGTCAGGTTGGCAATGGTGAAATTGCCGCTGCCATCGGTCAGGGCATAATAGACCACGATGATCAGCGGAACCACCGTGAACAACACCATCCAGATAAAATAAGGATAGGCCAGCTTCTTATCGTAAATTTTCATCATTTCCCATTCAGCCCTCCGAACGTGCCATGATATGGATCTCGTTGGGGCCGATGCGCATACCAATGGTTTCACCAGGGGTGCAGGCGCGGGTGGAGTGGATCAGCCACTCACGGCCCTCGCACTCAACGTGCATCTCAAAGTGAACGCCCTTGAAGATGACATCATTGACCACGCCCACCAACTGACCCTCCACGGGGCTGACCACTTCAATGTCCTCGGGGCGGACCACCACCTGTACGCTCTGTTCCCGGGCAAAGCCGCGATCCACGCAGGGGAACTGCACACCCGAGAAGGAGACCAGGAAGTCGCGGTGCATCACGCCGTCCACAATGTTGGAATCACCGATAAAGTCCGCCACAAAGGCATTTTTAGGCTCGTTGTAGATATCCTCGGGGGTACCGATCTGCTGCACCTTGCCGCCGTTCATCACAACGACGGTATCGGACATGGTCAGGGCCTCTTCCTGATCGTGGGTAACATAAATAAAGGTGATGTTCATCTCACGCTGCAGGCGCTTGAGCTCCAGCTGCATTTCCTTGCGGAGCTTAAGGTCCAGTGCACCCAGAGGCTCGTCCAGCAGCAGGATCTCAGGCTCGTTGACCAGACTGCGGGCAATGGCAACACGCTGCTGCTGGCCGCCGGACATCTGGCCGATGCTGCGGCGCTCAAAGCCCTTCAGGCCGACCACCTCCAGCATATCGCGCACCTTGCGGCGGATGGTCTCTTCGTCCATCTTCTTCAGGCGCAGGCCAAAGGCCACATTCTCAAACACGTTCAGGTGCGGGAACAGCGCGTACTTCTGGAACACGGTATTCACCGGACGCTTATAGGGGGGCACACCGGTAATATCCTGGCCCTTCAGCAGCACCTGACCCGCGTTGGGTTCCAGGAAGCCTGCGATCAGGCGCAGGGTGGTGGTCTTGCCGCAGCCGGAAGGACCCAGCAGCGTTACGAATTCTTTGTCATGGATGTCCAGGTTCAGCCCATCCAGAATGCGCTGACCGTCAAATTCCACCACGATATCGCGCAGTGAAACGATCACCGAGTTGTCCATTTTTTACTTTTCCTCCTTAAACTCAGATACGAAAAAAGACAGGGCATCCACCCCATCCTTCGTACCAGGGCGACCCAGCCCTGCACAACATCCATGACATCCGTAATATTGTGCAGTTATTCTGCCCTGTCATCGCCTATCATAAACAATCCGAACTGAAATGTCAATCACTCTGTCGAGGTTTGCCGAAACTTTACATCCAGCGCAAAAAAATCCCGCGCTGTACCAAGAATTCGCACAGCGCGGGAGAGGAACGTTTTATTCTGCTTTCAGCTGATCCGCGGGGTACAAAAGCGCACTCATTACACTGGCATCCACCGTATAAACGGAGCTGTCGCCTTCCACCATCAGGTAACAGCCGTCTGTCCCCATGGCATAGGTCAGATTTATTGTGCTATCGGCTGTGGTGACCTCTGCTGTGACCAGCGGGGCCTCAAAACCATACGCCGCCGGGTCGGCATCTGTTGCCTGTGCCGAGACATAGGTGCAGAGGGCCGAGAGGATGGCATCCAGCTTTGTCTCGTCGAGGTCTGCGGCGGTGTCCCCTGCCAGCCGCCAGACAGTCTGGTAGGCGTTGCTGCCGCTCTCTGCCGCAGGCTCCGAGTTTGCTTTCAGGGTCACGGTCTCACCATCGGCCAGTGTATAAGAGACAGCTTCGATCTCCGAGGCCGTCAGCCCCGCCGGGTTGAAGGCACCAAACAGCTCCGCCCTGGTCAACTCAAAGCAGGCGGCTTTGGTCCCCGATACCGTATAAATGACACCGCTGTTATTCTTGCGGACATAGAGATCCCCTGTCATGGTATTGCTGGCCCCGAAGGTATAGGTATCCGTTTCGCCCGCTGCCGTCACCTCTATGGTCAGCGCAGGCTCCGCAAAGCCGTAGTCCTCCCCTGCCTGCGGGCTCAGCTCCCGCTTTGCGTTCAAAGAGGAAAGCGCGGTGAGCATCGTGTTGCAGGCAGAGGTGTCCAGATGGTAAGCTGGATCTTCAGCCAGCGTCCAGCCGTCGGCGGTATAGAGCAGGGTGTTCGTCTCGCCCTGATAGTGGAGCACGATCTGCGTCAGGTCATTGCCCGAAACTGCCGCCAGCGGAATGGTTCCATCTGCGGCCGCACTGGCAGCCTGTTCTTCCCGGGCATTCCGCAGCGTCAGCAGGGCAAACACGCCGCCTGCCAGCAGGATGAGGAAAAGCAGCACCCCGAGGGTACGCTGTTTTGCTTTCATGGACAGGTCCTCACTTTCTACGCCGCAGCACGACCACCACGGCACCCACAGCCAGCAGGACCGCAGGCAGAACGATGACAAAGAGCAGGCCCAGCGTAGAGGCGGCAATGCCTGGCACTTCCAACGGAGCTGCTTCCAGTGCCTTGCTGTCGATGAGGACAGCGCTCTCCTGCCCGGCCAGCGAAGCCGCACACCCCTGCAGGAAGGTCACATTGCCCGGGATGACCTGATAGATGCCCTCATTGTCCATATTGCCGCAGTTGACCCAGATGATCTGGGCACCCGTGTCCTCATTGCGGGCGTATGCTGCCAGCGTGAAGGGACCGGCAATGTCGCCGTCCGCCTTCTCGGTGGTGGTCATCTCGTAGCCTTCCGGTTTGCTGTAAGCACTGTCCGAGCTGACCAGAAGGGCATCCGAGACCACATGCTCTGTCTCGGTCAGGGTGATGCCCTGTGCCATCTGCAGCAGAACTCTGCGGCTGGTGTTCACACCGTCCAGCGCGGTGGATTCCTCTGTACTGGCATAATCCGGCAGCAGGTAAAGGGCCGGGTAGCCATTGAGGTAATGGTTGGTGTCGCCCTCCACCACAAGGCCCTCGGTGCGGGTCAGGCCGAACTCGGCCATCACAGCATCCAGATTGGGGGTACTATAATAGGAATCCGTCAGCAGCAGCACGCGGCCTCCGTTGCTCAGGTAGCTGCGCAGCTGGCCCAGCTCATCCACCAGACTGCCTGCGCCGGAAAAGTCCTGCGCCGGATCGTTGATGACAAGCAGGTCACAGTCCTCGGGGATGGTCTGGGAGAGCAGGTCAAGTGCCGAGACGGTCAGGTTCTGGCTTTCCAGCGCATCGGTCAGGGTGGAAGTCAGCGCCTGCTCGCCGTGGTTGGTGGTGTAGTACACATGGCGGCTCTCTCCGCTGGTCAGCTGGTAGATGGCAGAGGTGATCCTGCTTTCACCGTCAAAGGTCACGTTGGCCGCGCCGGTGGTGGCATAATCGCTGTAATCGTAGTCGTAAAGCTCTGCGGCATCCAGCACCTTGCTCTGTTCCCCGCAGACCAGGATCAGCCCACCGGAGGTCAGATCCTGTGCGCCGTACTGGGCCGCAAAGGTCGGGTAGACTGCCGGATCTTTCAGCTCCCAGGTGATATGGCTGCTCTGGGCGGCGTATTTGTCCAGCAGCTTGGAGATGATCTGGTCCTCATTGCCGGTCTGGGCCAGATAGTAAATGGTCACATCCTGCGTCAGGTCGTCGGCCACCTGTCTGGAGCTCTCGCTCAGGGTGTAGAGCCCAGCCTCGGAGAGATCGAACTCGGTATATCTGGAAGGGATGGCCCGGACGATGAGATTGACCAGCACGGCCAGCACGATCACAGCCGCGGCAATGGCTGCCGACCACACCCCGCTGCGGAACACCCGCCCGTCACCCGAGGAGCTCTGCTTTGCAAAAAGCTTCATCTGTGTTCCCTCCTCTCAGTTCCAGCGGCGCTTCTCTATGTCCTGCGCCGTAAAGAACAGGAACACCGCTGTCACGGTCAGATAATAGACCACGGCAGGGATAGAGAAGCTGTTGTTGACAAAATCCTCAAAGGGTGTAAACAGGCACAGGGCACTCAGCACGGCGCTGAAAGCCTCGGTAAGCCATGCACTGCGGAGCAGAAACAGCCCCGTCAGGCCCAGGCAGAGTGCCGCAAAGGTCAGGCACCCCAGCACAAAGCTGCGGGATCGCAGACCGGCCGCCAGAGAAGCCGCGCCTGCGATCCCGGTGAACACTGCCAGCGCCACGGCGCTGCCCGCATTGAACATACTGCGCAGGCTGGGCATCAGGTAGGCCAGCAGCAGGGCTGAAAAGCCCGCCACGGCGGCAATGATCTGGTTCTCGGTCAGGCCGGAGAGAAACTCACACAATGCAATGGCCGCACAGCCCAGCAAAAAGTAGCAGAGCAGCCCCGCAAGGTTTGCGAGCAGAGCAGACACGGTGCTGCCCAGCGCCCAGAGGATGAAGATCATCACCGCATCCACAGCACAGGGCAGAGCGAACACAGCCGCCATGGCAAAGAACTTGCCCAGCACGATGCCCCACACTGAGACCGGGCTGGTGAGCAGCAGCTGGTCGGTGCGGCTGTGGCGCTCCTCGGCCAGTGAGCGCATCGCCAGCACCGGGATATAGAGCAGCAGCATGAAAATGGTCTGGTAGAGGGTGTAATAACTGAAATCGGTCAAGCCGTAGATCAGGCACCGGGCCAGGAAATACAGGCCGGAACTCGCCACCAGAAACGCCGTGAGGACGTACCCCAGCATCCCGTGAAAGAAACTGCGGAATTCCCGCTTAAAAATAGCTGTCATTCTGCGTCCTCCTCTCCGGTTGCTTCTTCCGGTTCACCGTCGGTCAGTTCCAGAAACACCTCTTCCAGGCTCTTGCCATCGGCGGTCAGCTCCTCCAGACTGCCTGCTGCCGCCAGATGCCCTTTGGAAAGGATCAGGATCTGCTGGCAGACTGCCTGCACCTCACTGAGGATATGGCTGGACAGGATGACCGTATGTGCCCGGCCCAGCTCCCGGATGAGCTTGCGGATCTCGATGACCTGTGCCGGGTCCAGGCCGACCGTCGGCTCGTCCAGAATGATGAGCCTGGGACTGCCCAGCAATGCCTGTGCAATGCCCACCCGCTGCTTGTAGCCCTTGGAAAGGCTGCGGATGAGCCGGGGCAGAACGGCTTCCAGCCCGGTACGGCGGGCAGCCCTGCACACCTGCTCCTTCCGTTCCGCCTTTTTCACACCCTTCAGCTCGGCGGCAAAGGTCAGGTACTCCTGCACCGTCATCTCCGGGTAAAGGGGCGGCTGTTCGGGCAGATAGCCCACACAGGCCTTGGCGGCATCGGCCTCCTCGGGCAGAGGGTGCCCTGCCACCGTCACCTGCCCACTGGTGGCAGAGAGATAGCCGGTGAGGATGTTCATAATGGTGGATTTGCCCGCGCCGTTGGGCCCCAGCAGACCACAGATCTGGCCATCTGCCACGGTAAACGAGACATCGTCCACGGCAAGATGATTGCCATACTGTTTGGTGAGATGAGAAACTTCGATCACGTTCACAACGCTCCTTTCTAAGGCAGCGCAAAGCGCTTTTTGAAGATACTGGTTTATTTTAGTCCGGAAATGTGTTCAAAATAAGGGAACGGCGTGTAAATTACAGAAAGAGAGCTTTTGTGCGGCATAACAACAAAAAACGCCGCCTCCCAAAGGAGACGGCGCTGAAAAGACCAGTAATTACTTACGGCCGAAACGCTTGTTGAAGCGCTCAACACGTCCGCCGGTGTCAACCAGCTTCTGCTTACCAGTGTAGAAGGGGTGGCACTTGGAGCAAACTTCGACGTGGATCTCGGGCTTGGTAGAACGAGTCTTAATGACGTTGCCGCAAGCACAAGTGATGGTGCAGTCAACGTAGTTCGGATGGATACCCTGTTTCATTCTTTTTCACCTCATTTCTGGTTCTGACTTATTGGGGCCATATTATAAATGTATGTGCCCATCACAACCTTCAATATCGGCTACCCCCGCGAGCGGCCTTGGAAACGATTGCCTTAATATTATAGCACAGATCTCAGAAAAAGCAAGAGGAAATTTCAGCTTTTTTCATGTCATTTTTATACAGGCTGTACTATGGAGTTTTATCTCAAGTTGATTTTCATTCAACTTTATGTAAACAGCAAAGATACTCTCTGTTATGCTCCTTCGTTTTTTCACGAATTCCCGTTTATTTTTAGTTTTTCACGGAATTGTGGCCTACATATTATATCACGCCCAGCCCAAAAAGAAAACCCCGCAGTTCCCGACTTCTTGACAAGCCAGCTGCTTCTGATTACAATACAAAAAAAGAGTTCGCAGACGTTCTCTTTTCATATTTCAGCCATCAGCTCCGGGAAAGGATTTTTTTCATGGAACCAAAAACAAAACAATATCTGCTCATAACCGTTGTAGGAGTAACGCTTTTTGTTGCGCTGCTGCGGCTTTCTGCCGTTCTGACCTTTGCAGCACAGCTGGTAGACCTGGTACTGCCCATTCTGGCTGGCGGCATTCTGGCACTATTTATCAATGTGCCTATGACCGGGCTGGAAAAACGGCTGAAACGCCTGTTCTGCAAGGCCAAAAAACAGCCCTCGGATAAAGTACTCCATCTCCTGAGCTTCTTCATCACCCTGCTGGGTGTTGTGCTGGTGTTGGTGCTGGCGCTGACATTGCTGATCCCGGAGCTGGTGCAGTCTTTTCACAGCCTCTATGTACAGATCGAAGCAAACATCCCCCGCTGGACCGCCTATCTCAGCGCACAGGATGCCGACATGGGGTGGTTGATGAGCTGGCTGGAGGGCATCGACTGGGAGCAGCTGCTCCACAGGGTCACCGACAGCATCGATACCGTGCTGGTCAATGCGGTAGGTGCCGTATCTGCTACGGTAAATATCGTGGTGACCGCATCCTTTGCTCTGATCATCTCCGTTTATATGTCCGTTGGCTCAGAGAGTCTCTGCCACCACGCCCGCACATTGGTCTGTGCCTACCTGAAGCCCAGCCATGCCGACTGGCTGTTGAAGTTCTGCCGGCTGTTCCGGCAATCCTTCGCAAACTTTCTGACAGGGCAATGCAGTGAGGCCGTGATCCTTGGCGTTCTCATGGCTCTTGCGTTTTCCGTTTTCAAGATCCCCTACGGCAGCCTGGTGGGAATGCTGACTGCTATTTGCGCCATCATCCCTTACGTTGGAGCGCTGATCTCCTGCGTAGTCAGCGTGTTCCTCGTGCTGTTGGTGGATCCCGTTCTGGCCGTCCGCTGCCTCATTGTTTACCTTGCCGTACAGTTTATTGAAAACCAGTTCATCTACCCCCGGGTGGTGGGAAAATCCGTGGGACTTTCTCCGCTGTACACCCTTGTGGCCGCTATGATCGGTGGAAAACTCTTTGGCATCATCGGTATCATCTTCTTTATCCCCCTGACGGCGGTGATCATTGAGCTTGTGAAGGAGGATGCCTGCCGACGCATACAGGCAAGAGAACCACAGCGATCTGGGCCGTCTGAGTAAGGGGGATTCTTTCACCCCAGTGCCGCGTCCAGAACCATCATCGTGTGCATTGCTGTCGGCTGTTCCGGTGCAGGCGCGGGATGATATGCGTACAAAAATACCGCTGCTCTTGTGCATTTCCCCAAATGCAAGAGCAGCGGTATTTTATTGCGCCGCTTTCGTTTTCTTTTGCAGCGCTTCGTGCATATATCCCATCAAAATCAGGATCACCAGCAGATAATACGGAAAAATCGCGATCGTGGTGTGGTTTGCGATCACACCGAACAACGGCGGCATCAGGCAGTTGCCAATATAGGCGCTGGCCATCTGAACCCCAATGATCGCCTGCGACCTGTCCGCACCGAAGCGGCCCGGCGTTGCATGAATGATGCTGGGATAGATCGGAGCACAGCCAAGACCAACCAGCAGCAGCCCTGCCAGTGTCACTGCTTCCCCAAGCGGCAGAAGAAACGCCGCTATCCCAATCGCGATGATCCCCTGCCCCATACGAACCATCTGGGTATCATCGAATTTCAAGGTCAGGAAGCCGCACAACGCCCGTCCCACGGTGATGCCGACAAAGAAAAGACTGGCAAAGCCGGCGGCGGTCTCCGGCGCGATTCCCCTGTTCAGCACCAGATAACTGCTGGCCCACAGACTGGTGGTCTGCTCCAGAGAACAGTAGCAGAAAAATGTAACCAGAACCTCTTTTACGCCGGAGATTCGGAAAATCTGTTTCAGGGTCAGCGCTTCTGCCGGGACTGCTTCCCGCTCCTCGGCATTCGCACCCGATTTCGTTTTCCAGAGCGGGAGGCTCAGCAGAATAATGATCGTCAGCACCATCTGCATCACACTGATGACCCGATACCCCGTCTGCCACCCGGCGCGGGAAGAAAGCGCCGCGCCCATGATGTAGGGCCCGACCGAGGCTCCGATCCCCCACATACAATGGAGCCAGCTCATGTGGCGGCTGGCAAAATGGAGCGCCACATAGTTGTTGAGTGCCGCATCCACGCTTCCAGCCCCAAGTCCATAAGGGATCGCCCACAGGCACATAGCCCAGAATGAGCTGCTGACAGAGAACCCGAACAGTGCAGCAGCGGTCATGGCAACGCTGATGGCCGTAACACCGCCTGCTCCAAACCGACGGGTCATCCGGTCACTTTGCAGGCTGGAGAGCACTGTTCCCACCGATATGATACAGAAGATCACGCCGGAATAGGAGACAGGAACCCCAAATCCCTGATAGATCGAAGGCCACGCAGCCCCCAGCAGAGAATCCGGCAGGCCCAGACTGATAAAAGAAACATAGATCACCGCTAACAGCAGATGGATCATTTTGCATTCCTCCTTTTGATCGATACAATTATATCACAGCAGAAGGAATGTCATTAGGATAAATTCCTCAATTTTGTACAACAAAAACGTCAACATCGAAAGCACAGATTCATCATCGCACTTCCGTTCGGATCGTGAACCCATCCGGAAGGTTGGAAATTTCTTTTTTCAGGAACAATGGATAAAAAGTTTCATCCTTTAATTGAGCAATCTCTAACCATTTAAATATATGCGTATCGGTTCCCTCTGTTCGAGTAAACGTGTTTTGCCTTTCCAGCAGGCCAGCATCTGCGGTATCCATCAAAAAATAAATACATATCTCGTGATATCGGAGACCATCTGTATCTTTTGTGAAAAAAGATTGATTCAACCATAATGGCCGGGATATCTTCAGTGAAACACCAAGCTCTTCCCGAACTTCCCGTATCATCGCTTGTTCGGCCGTTTCCTCCATCATCACTCTACCCCCGGGCAGAGAGTAGTACTCTGACGGTTTTTCATGGTACATTGCCAAAATTCTTCCGTTAGAAATTATGATTGCACTCACTCTGTAATTGAACTTTTCATCGCCCATCTTAAAAGAGATGTCCACTTTCCATCACGCTCCCGCATTGATTCTTATTCGTACATCCATCTTGCCCATCTATTCACTCGCCCCTATTTTACCAGCAGAAAGAGAACAAAGCAATTTCTTCAAGCAAAAACACCAGCGTACCATGTTTTCGTAACACGATACGCTGGTGTCTTATTGTTCTGCTGTTACCCAGCCTTCGGTGTGAGCCATCCTTTTACAGTGTCCACATCGACCTTGCTTGCTTTTGCAATCTGCTCAATCGATACACCCTGTTCATAAAGGCTCTGTGCCATCTCAACTGCCATTTCTTTTCGGCTTTCTACTCTCAGCTCTTCCATAGCCTTGCACATTTCGCTCAACATGCTTTCGGGGCGATCCAACTGCTTACAGTATCAACATCATAGCCAAGAAGGTCTGCGATTTCTTCTACGGAATTTCCCTTCCGACTGAGTTTCAAGGCAGTCTTTTTTGCCTGTTCCATTTTACCGATTTCTACGCCTTCAGCTTTTCCCTCGGCATAGCTTTCAACTCTCAATTCTTCCATAGCCTTGCACATGCTGCCCACTCCTTTCGGGTTTTCTTTCAAGTAGCGCGTTCGTTCTGCCATCAGGTCAAAGTTCATCTCCTCTGCACTGGTGCAATTGAAATCGTGCATCAGTTTTCCAATGTCAGAATCATCACGATACTCGCCATTCACATACAGAATATGAGTTCCATCTTCAAACGGCAAGCCCAGTGTCAAGTTTATGTTCTGAATGACATATACAGGTTTTCCGGCCTTATAGTAATCTTTTTCCGTAATGAAAAGGTTTACCCACAATGATGCGGAGCACCAGTTCTGCCAATGGAATAGTATCCTTGAACATCCCGCGCATAAACGTATCGTCGATAGGCCGGAACCCTCTCAATCGCTGAAGGTCTTCCTGATGATGCCGTTCACGCTTCTGTGCTTCAGTTTCCCGCAACGTCCCTTACCTCCTGTTTCTATTGTTTAGATTATCATAGAGCAGTCATTTTATCAACCCTCGTTCAACCACATTAGTTGACGCTAATATAGTTCTGTACCATCATGTGCGTCACCTTCTCCGTCTGCACGATCCCCTGTTCGTTGGAAAATCTAATAAACAATCGCATCGTCTGTTTGTAGCTTCCAATCGTCTTCATGCTCAGTCCCTTTAACTCACACGCCTCCAGAAACATTTCTACATCTTTTTCCACCACAAAAAACCTCCGGAATCCATTCGGCTCCACACCCAATAAATTCCGGAGATTTATCGCCCCATCAACATTCAATTCATCGCTACGGAATCCATAATTCTATAATTCCATAGCGATAAACATTTTCCAACCTCCCAGAATTGCCAGATGTGCGCACAAAATATCACGTCGGCATGCACATCCATCACACCGCCCTCTGCCGCTTATCCAGCCGCATCTTGTCGGCAATCATTGCGATGAACTCCGAATTGGTGGGCTTGCCCCGCAGGTTGTGGATGGTATAGCCGAAGTAGCTGTTGAGGGTATCCACATCGCCCCGGTCCCACGCCACCTCAATGGCATGGCGGATGGCGCGCTCCACGCGGCTGGCAGTGGTACCGTTTTTCTTGGCGATTTCCGGGTAGAGGCGTTTGGTCACAGCGTTGATGTACTCCGGCTCGTTCATGGTGAGCAAGATGGCATCCCGCAGGAACTGATAGCCCTTGATGTGGGCGGGAACGCCGATCTGGTGCAGGATCTCAGTGACTGTCAGTTCATCGCTGTCCACGCTGGTATGCAGGATGCGCTTTTCCTGCCCGGCAGCCACCTTCAGCACGCGGTTTGCCAGAACCGTCTCGTCAAAGGGCTTGACGAAGTAGTAAGCAAAGCCCTCGTCCAGCAGCTCCTGCACCATTTCCTCGCTCTGGAACGCCCCCGTCACAAAGAAAGAGGTGTGACGCTCACCGGCTGCATTGTACTTCTGTTTCACGGCCAGCGCATCCAGCCCGGGCATAAAGGCATCCAGCAACACCACCTGGGGCCGCACTGCAAGCATTTTCTGCAGGACCTTCAGGCCGTCTTTTTCCACCACGGTCACCTCTACGCCCTTCTGCTCCAAAGCTTCACGACAGGCTGCCGTGATCTCTGCGCCAGTATCCGACATCAAAAATTTGATCTTGTCCATCGTTCATTCCTCCAATGTGTGCGGTTTTCCTTACGTTTCTGATTTTACCATAAATTCCCATGGATTTCAACTGTTATTTTTGCCATATTATGGAATCTTCAGTCGAATCAGCCTGTTTTGTTTTACCAAATCTGCTCATTTTTCCGCCGTTGCAACCTGTTCAGCCTGCTCCAGCATGGTCTGCGCGAAAATTCCATAGCCTCGTGTCGGGTCGTTGACGAGAACATGGGTCACTGCGCCGACCAGCCGCCCATTCTGCAAAATGGGACTGCCGCTCATCCCCTGCACAATGCCGCCGGTCCGGGAAAGCAGGGCTTTGTCCACCACCCGGACAACCATATTGCGGCGCGGGTCGGCATCGCTGATCTTCTCGATGCGGACATGGTAGGTACGTGGCGTTTCCCCGGCGACGGTAGCCAGGATCTGTGCATCTCCCGTCTCGACCTCCTGCGCAAACGCCACCGGCATGGTTTGCCCGGAAAAGCCTGTCCGTGTTGTGCCATAAACACCGTTTTCTCCATTGATCCGGATGCTGCCAATGGCGTGGGCGCTCAAGAACTTCCCCTTCAGCTCCCCTGGGCTGCCCACAGTGCCCATGCTGCACCCGGTGATCTCACATGGCACAATCTCCCCGCTGCGCAGAGCGATGCTTTCGCCGGTGTCGCCGTCGCTGATGGGATGCCCCAGCCCCGCAAAGACCCCCTTTTCCGGGTCCACAAAGGTCAGAGTGCCCACACCGGCAGAGGAATCCCGCACCCACATGCCTGCCCGCCACTGGGCGGCAGCAGCATCCCAGACAGGGGTCAGGGTGGTGCTGCGCTGTTCCCCGCCGCGGACATAGATGACCTCTGCGGCGCTTCCCCGGGCGGCTTCCAGCGCTTCCTTCACAGCGTCATTGTTTTCCGTCCTGATCTGTCCAATGCAGATCACGCGGTCTCCCAGGCGCAGTCCCGCTGCCTTTGCCGGGTTCACTGTGCTCCCGCCGGGGCTGTCGATATCGGAAAAGCCAACGATCAGTGCCCCCTCGGAGAACATTTTGACCCCGAACGGCGTACCGCAGACCGTGACCTGCGTGCGCTCCGTGACCACCGTGCGGATATTCTTGATGGGAAGCCATCCGCCCAGTGACAGAGTGGTCTGGTAACTGCCCACGACTTGGGTACTGGCCGCATTCTGGCTGCCGTGAAGCCCCATAGGTTCCACCCAGCCAAAGCGGGGCAATAGTAAGGTCTGCCCGGGTTCCAGATAAACACGATCCGGCAGGCGGCTGTACAGCCAACCCAGCAGCAGAAACGGCAGCAGGAGCAGATATACTGCTGTCAGTCTCAGCAATCGGTATGCTCTGTTGCGTCGTTTCACGGTCCTGCCTCCCCGGTGATAATTTGTTCTAGTATGCACCGGGAAACCGTTGAATATGAAACGAGGAAATTTCTATCAAAATCGCTTGACTTTCCCGGGGTAATGTGGTAGTATATTCAAGCAGTCCGCGACAACGGTTTCAAGCCTCAGAAATCCAGGATTGCAACAATTTTATAGTTGTGCGAGGGTGGCGGAACTGGCAGACGCGCACGTTTGAGGTGCGTGTGGTTTATCCTTGGGGGTTCGAGTCCCCTCCCTCGCATAAAAGAAAGCCCACGATCTAGCGATAGATCGTGGGCTTTTCTTATGCTTTCCAACCAAAGCCGCAAACAAAACGGCAGGCCCGGATTCTATCCAAGGGCCTGCCGTTTTGTGTATGCAGGAGAAGGGACTTGAACCCTCACTCACTGGGAACTGGTGCCTAAAACCAGCGCGTCTGCCATTCCGCCACTCCTGCACGGAGAACTTATTTAGTTTATCAATTTTTGCGGGAAATGTCAATTCCTCTACCTGCTTTTGTATTCTACAAATTTTCAGCGGGTCATATCCTATAAGAGATACTGCAGATCCAATGTGATCTGTCAAGGAGGTTTGGGAGATGGTTTCATGGCTGAGAGTAAACGGGAAGATCATATTTCGCGGGGCAGCTCTGCTTCTGGCGGGCGCGGCGGCAGGCTTTGGGCTGGGGCTGTTCTTTGCTGTGCCGGCGGGGCCCGGCTGCCGAGAAAGCGACCTGACCCCGGTACCGGATACCGGCTTTGCCTCCCCTGCTCCGGAGGCGGCCCCTGCAAGCTCATTGCCGCAGGAGGAGCCAGTGCCGGAGAAATGGGTCTGCCTGACCTTCGATGACGGCCCCAGCAAAACGACCCCGGCGGTTCTGGATGCGCTGAACGCCGCCGGGGTCAAGGCCACCTTTTTTGTGGTGGCCACGGGCTACAATGAAAAGTACCTGCCGCTCATTGCGGATGCGGCGGCGGCAGGCCACCAGATCGCGCTGCATTCCGCATCCCATGAATACAGCGACATCTACCAGAGTGCAGCTGCCTACTGGCAGGATATCGAGCTGTTGAAAGAGCGCATCTCGCCCTATGTCAACACAGCTTCTCTGCATTACCTGCGTTTTCCGGGCGGCAGCACCAACACAGTCAGCCGCCGCTATGGCGGGCGCGGAGTGATGACCGAGCTGAAACAGCAGTGTGCCGAAAAAGGATATGCCTATGTGGACTGGAACGTCTGCGCTGAGGATGCCGTAGGCGGCAAGCCCAGTGCCGGGACCATCTACCGGAATGTAGTGCGTGAGACCGGCAAGCAGACCCAGTGCATTGTTCTGATGCACGATTCCGCCACCACCCGCACCACCGCCGAGGCGCTGCCGGATATCATACGGTGGTATACGGACAACGGCTACACTTTTTTGACCGTAGCCGAGGCGATGCCGCTGGGGTAATGCGCCTTACAGCCACTTTTCAAAGCAGCGCCCCAGCAGTACCCCGCCGGATGCCAGCGCCGCCAGCCAGAGCCAGTCCGTGCTGCCGGTGACTGCCCACCCCGCTGCCATGATAGCCGCGAAGACGCACACCGGCGGCAGCACGATACGCGCAATGCGCAGCAGCTTTTCCCGCCGGGAGGGAAGCCCGGTGTCAAGCTGCTCGGGATGCACGGCATCACAGCAGATCTCGTCCCGGTATTTGCCCGGATTGCGGTAAGCTTTATAAGGAATGCCATCCAACGAGAACTCCGGGTACATCCCCTCTTTGGTCAGGACGAACTGCATTCCCCGCTCTTCTGCATAGGTCTGCAACGCCGCCGTAAACTCCTGCGGGGTGTTGATGCTGCCCTGCGGAATAAAGAAAAAGTGTTTTTGATGCTGCACCCGCGCCAGCGTGCAGTAATCCTGCAGCCAGCCGGAGAAGAAGCCCTGCTGCGGAGTGGGGCTTTCCATACGGGTCAGGCAGGCATCCACGTCCAGCGTATCTGCCTGCGGCTGCTGGCGGGCAAGGTCGGCACAAAACTGCATGGCTGCTGCCAGCTGCGCCGCCTGCTGCTCCAGCACAGTCTGCTGGGCTTGCAGCGCCTGCTGCAGGGGCTGTTCCCCGCGCAGCACCGCCTTGATGGTGGGCAGCGGCACATCCAGCATCCGAAGCATTCGGATGAGCTTGAGGGTGCGGACATCCCCGGCGGTGTAATCGCGGTAGGCATTGCCCTGCCTGCGCGCCGGTGTGAGAAGCCCCTCTTTTTCGTAAAAGCGGATGTTCGGGGCAGACACACCGCTTTGTTCTGAAGCCTGTTTGATGTTCATTTGCTTCACCTCCGCCCTTACAATACACCATAAAGTCGATTGAAGGTCAAGCATTTTTCTTAAAATAGCGCAGAAATGCCCCGGCGGGCGCAAAACCTGCCGGGGCATTCATTCTGGATCGCGCTTACTGTGCGTTGTTGAACAGGGAGAAGGCACGGTAAGCCATGTACAGGTCGTTCTTGTGGATGACCTCGAAGGGAGAGTGCATGGACAGCACAGGCACACCGATATCCAGCACGGGGATGCCGCGGTTTGCGACATACTTGGCGATGGTGCCGCCGCCGCCCAGATCCAGACGGCCCAGCTCACCGATCTGCCATGCAACGTTGCCGTTGTCCAGCATCCGGGTGATATCGCTGACCAGCTCAGCGCAGGCATCGCTTGCAGAGCCCTTGCTGCCGCCGCCGGTGTACTTGAAGATGGCAATGCCGCGGCCTGCATAGGTGCCGTTCATGGGCTCAAATGCACTTGCCCAGGTGGGATCGTAGGCAGCGGTCACGTCAGCGGACAGGCAGACACTGTGACGGAAGGCCAGGATATCATCCTGACCGGCGGCACGGCAGAGCTCCTGCATAAAGTGGAAGGCGTACATGCTCTGCATACCGGTCACGCCGTCGGAGCCGATCTCTTCCTTATCGGTCAGGACGCAGACAGTGGTGTAGGCGGGGTTCTTGGTCTCGATCTCGGCCATCAGTGCAGGATAAGCATCCACACGGTCATCGTGGCCATAGCCGCCCACCATGGAGCGGTCGAAGCCAACGTCGCGGCACTTGTAGGCCGGGGTGATCTCGATCTCGGCACGCATGAACTCCTTCTCGGTGATGCCGTACTTCTCATTGAGCAGGATCATGGTATTCAGCTTGACAGCTTCCTTGACGTTCTCATCATCAACAGCGTCGGAGCCGATGAGGATGTTCAGCTCCTCAGCCTTGATGCCGTCCTTCAGGGGACGGGCGTTCTGCTCGGCACCCAGATGGGGCAGCAGGTCGGTGATGCAGAAGACGGGATCGTTCTCGTCCTCGCCCACACGGACGGTGACGGTGGAGCCATCCTCACGGGTGAACACGCCGTGGATGGACAGAGGGATCGTGCCCCACTGATACTTGCGGATACCACCGTAGTAATGGGTCTTGAAGTAGCTCAGGTGGTCAGACTCATACAGCGGGGTGGGACGCAGGTCCAGACGGGGGCTGTCGGTGTGGGCAATGACCAGATGGAAGCCATCCTCAAAGCTCTTGGTACCGATGGTGGAAGCCACCACAGCCTTGTTGCACTGGACAAAGTAGATCTTGTCGCCGGGCTTGTAGGTCTTTTTCGGGTCGAACTGCTGGTAGCCTGCATCCTTGAGCATCTGCTCGCTCTCGGCGGCGACCTCGCGCTCGGTCTTGCCTGCATCCAGGAACTTCTTGTAGCCCTCGGCAAAGTCGTGGGCCTTCTGCTTCACGTCAGCGTCCTTATCGGCGACGTAAGCAGGCTTATAGAGCAGCTTTTCAGCCAGCTGCTGGTTCGGAGTTTTTTCTGCCATAGAATTTCTCCTGCCTTTCTCTTTCGGTATTCCTAAATATTTCAAACCGGCGCAAGCCGGTTCAAGCGGGTTTGCAGCCTGCTCAGGCTCCGTACAGCTCGGTGTACTTGGCATAGCAGGCGGTGATCTTTTCCACATAGTGGTGCATCTGGTTATAGGGGAAACCCGACAGGGTCAACCCGTCCTCTGAATGTTCCTCCTTCTGAAGCAGGGCATCCACGGTGCCCCACCCGCTGTGGTAGGCTGCGGCGGCCGTGGAGATATCGCCGTTGTAACGCACCAGACAGAGGTGAAGGTAATAGCATCCAAAGCGGATGCTCACATCCGGGTCGTACAGGTCGCCAAAGGAAACCTCCTCCCCCAGGCCCAGCTTACTGCGGAGCCAGAGGAAGGTCTCCTCCGTCATCTGCATCAGGCCGCGCGCATCGACACTGGAAGTTGCGCCCGGGTCAAAGCCGCTCTCGGTGCGGATGAAGGAATAGACCAGCAGCGGGTCAAGGTCATACTCGGCAGCGTACTGCTCCACAAGGTCGTTGTATTTCCGCGGGTAGAGCCGCTGTTCCACCTGACGGCGCACCGGCGGCAGCGCCAGCAGGATCACGCAGAGCAGAAAGAGCAGCACCAGCGTTTTCAAAAACTTTTTCAAAGCGAAGTGTCCGCGCCCCCTTTCCGTGCACCCTCAGCCTGCAGCTGCTCACAGAGCGCCGCTGCCGCCGCTTCCAGAGAAGCAAGGTCAGCATCGTTGCGCAGGACAAGATCGGCCCTGGCAAGCAGGACTTCTTCCGGGGTCTGGGCGTTGAGCCGCCGTGCCGCCATTTCCGGGGCGATGCCGTCCCGGGCCGCAATGCGGGCCACACTGGTGGCAAAGGGCGCAGTGACCACGCAGAGGTGGTCACACTCTTTTTCCGCATCGGTGCCCACGATCACAGCTCCGTCTATCACAAAAAGCGGTGCTCCGGCCTCCCGGGCGGCCTGCTTCAGTCTGCAGACCCGCCGGATGATCTCCGGAAGCACGAGGGAATCCAGCGCGGCTTTTCCTTCCGGCGCAGCAAAGGCGCGGTCTGCCAGCAGGCGGCGATTCAGGCTGCCGTCGGCATACAGGATATCTGCCCCGAACCGCTGGGCCAGCACCGGCAGCAGCGGAGAACCGGGCAGAAGGATCTCGCGGGAGATCTGGTCGGCATCCACCAGCGGGACACCATGGGCGGCAAATACCGCCGTCACGGTCGATTTGCCGCAGCCGCTGCGGCCGGTGATCCCAAGCGTGATCATAGCTGGATCACCCGGAACGCTGCCGCTCGGATCAGGCGGTTGTACACTGCCATGGACAGGCCGTCCTTTTTGGGGCAGCGGGCATAGACCACACCGTCCCCCTGCTCATCCAATGCGCGCAGGCTGCGGAAGATATGCTTCGCCTGATCGGCACCATCACCCTCCCTGCCATACTCCACGCAGGGCCAGCCGAGCTTTTCGGCCTCGCCGGTAAAACAGAGACAGCTGGGGTTCTGGTCGGCATGGGCATCCACATAGGCCTTGAACTGCTCAAAGGTGCCGTCCAGCAGGGTGACATCTGCCTTAGGGGCGTAATGCTTATACTTCATGCCGGGGCTGCGGACAACAGCACCCTCGGGCAGCTTTTCGAGGATGGCTTTGGAGACCTCGACCTCCTCACCCAGAGCGCGCTCCAGATCTTCCAGCGTGATATGGCCGGGGCGGAACAGGGTGGGCTTTTCGCCTACCACAGAGATCACGGTACTCTCCACACCCACATCGCACTCGCCGCCATCCAGGATCAGGGGCAGACGGCCATCCATATCGGTGAACACATCCTGTGCGTTGGTGGGGCTGGGCTTGCCGGAAAGGTTCGCGCTGGGGGCCGCAAAGGCACAGCCGCTCTGCGCAATGACAGCCCGTGCCACCGGGTGGCTGGGCATCCGGATGCCCACCGTGTCCAGACCGGCACAGCACTCCGCGGCCACCTCCGGGCCGCGGGGCATGATGATGGTCAGAGGGCCGGGGCAGAACGCGGCCATCAGCAGCTGGGCACGCTCGGGCACCTCGCTGACAAGGCCGGGCAGCATCTCTGGGCCGGTGACATGGACGATCAGGGGGTTGTCCTGCGGGCGGCCCTTGGCCACAAAGATCTTTGCGACTGCCGCGCCGTTGCGCGCATCGGCGGCAATGCCGTAGACCGTCTCGGTGGGCAGGGCCACCAGCTCCCCTCTGCGCAGCAGATCAGCCGCTTTGGCGATTGCTTCGCCCTCAGCAGGTAAAATTTCAGTTTTCATTTTCATGCGATTCATCGTTCTTTCTATCTGTAAAGTATAAATACTTTTCAATCATCAAATCAACACAAACACGTTATTCTTTTCATCACAGTATCATTCGGCCTGTGCGTTGAGCTGACGCAGTTTTTCGGCCTGTTCATGGGTCGCCAGTGCATCAATGATCTCGTCCAGATTTCCGTCCATGATCTTATCCAGATTGTGGACCGTCAGGCCGATGCGGTGGTCGGTGCAGCGATCCTGCGGGAAGTTGTAAGTCCGGATCTTCTCGCTGCGGTCACCGGTTCCCACCTGCCCCGCGCGGTTGGCATTGATGGCATCCTGCTGTTCCTTCTGCTTCTGGGCCAGCAGGCGGCTGCGCAGGATCTCCAGCGCCTTATCCTTATTCTGGAACTGGCTGCGCTCATTCTGGCACTCCACCACCATTCCGGTGGGGATGTGCGTGACCCGGATGGCGCTGGACGTTTTGTTGATGTGCTGGCCGCCCGCACCCGAGGAACGGAAGGTATCGATACGCAGATCCTTGGGGTCGATGACAAGATCCACCTCTTCGGCCTGCGGCATCACCGCCACGGTTGCCGTGGAGGTGTGGATGCGGCCCTGCGTTTCGGTCTCAGGCACCCGCTGGACACGGTGCACCCCGCTCTCATACTTGAGCCGGTTATAGGCCCCTGCGCCGTTCACAGCAAGGATAGCTTCCTTGACACCGCCCAGCTCCGTCTCATTGAGGTTCAGAACCTCCAGCTCCCAGCCCCTGCTCTGAACGTACATGGTGTACATCCGCATCAGGCTGTGGGCAAACAGCGCGGCCTCTTCGCCGCCCGCACCGCCGCGCAGCTCCATGATGACGCTTTTATCATCGTTGACATCCTTGGGCAGCAGCAAAATTTTGAGATTATTTTCCAGCTGCGCCACTTCCTGACTTTTTTCGCCGATCTCCTGCTGTACCATTTCCTTAAAGTCCGGATCAAGGGTCTCGCCCTCGAGCAGGGCTTTGGCCTGAGCAAGATGATCCTGCGCCGTGGTCAGGGCCTGATAGGCCTGCACCACGGGTTCTGCCTCGTGATACTCCTGCATCAGGCGGCGGAACAGCGCGGGATCTGCCGCTGTTTCCGGCTGGTTCAGGCGGATGGAAAGTTCTTCAAACCGGTGGCTGACAGCCTCCATTTGGGAAAGCAGTCTTGACATACTGTGCAGTTCTCCTTACATGACCCAATGGTTACTCGGCAGCGCCGGGCTTGAGCACTTTCTTGATGTTTTTTTCAATTTTCGCGCGGGGCAGCATGACCTCACGGCCGCAGCCCGTGCAGCGGATCTTGAAATCCATACCGACCCGGAGCACCTCGAAGCTGGAAGCTCCGCACGGGTGTTTTTTGCGGGTCTGGATGGTATCTCCCACTGCGATATCCATATTTCTTTCCCTCCTGCCGCCCCTTGGCGGGGCAGTGCCCTGTGCAGCTGGTTTCCATGCTGCACATACAGATATAGTATAAACCAAACTCGTATAAAATGCAATTGTCAGCGCATAGAGTTTTAATGCCGACACCTGCTTTGTGTGCCGACGTGCAGCGGAAAACGCTAAAATAACACAGAAAGAGGAACAAACCATGATGCAGACATTTCGTACTGAAGGCAATTACCGTTCCGCAGACCGGCTCAGCCCCGCAGAACTGCGCGCCGCCATCGCCAGCCGCGAAATTTTACAGAGCACTGCCCTTGCCTTTGACACCCAGCGCCAGCTCCGGTTCGATCTGGGCGGGGTAAAGGCCGTGATGCCCTTTGGCCAGTGCGCCGATGGGGCCGAGAGCGGCACCGTGCGGGACATTGCGGTGCTGACGCGGGTGGGCCGCCCCACCTGCTTTGTGATCGAAGGGATGGAGACCGGGGAAAACGGCCAGCCCTGCTACCAGCTTTCCCGGGCCGAGGCACAGCGGATGTGCAAGGCAGAGTATCTGGACACCTTACAGCCCGGGGACATCCTGCCCTGCACTGTGACCCACATCGAGCCGTTTGGTGCCTTTTGCGACGTTGGGTGCGGCATCAGCGCCCTGCTGCCCATCGACTGCATGTCGGTCAGCCGCATCTCCTCCCCTGCCGACCGGGTGAGTGTGGGCCAGCAGATCCTGTGCGCCATCAAAAACCGGGATGTGCAGGGGCGGTTCGTGCTGAGCATCCGGGAGCTGCTGGGCACCTGGGAGGAAAACGCCGCCGGGTTCACCGTGGGCGAGACCGTGGTGGGCATTGTGCGGAGCGTGGAGGAATATGGCACCTTTGTGGAGATCGCCCCCAATCTGGCCGGACTTGCCGAGACCTGCCCCGACCTGCACCCCGGGCAGGCGGTGAGCGTCTACATCAAAAACATCCTGCCCGATAAAATGAAGATCAAGCTGGTCATCGTCAACCACAGCCTGGGCCAGAGCCACCGGTTCGACCTGCGCTATTTCATCACCGAGGGGCATATCGACCACTGGCTGTATTCCACCCCCGAAAGCCGCAAGCGCATTGAGACAGATTTTGCGGTTGCGGCTTGCAATCCGGTCTGAAACCCTTTATACTATAAGAAAGTGATTCTTTACGGCCTGCCCCGAGGCAGTGCCGGGCAGCAATTTGAAATAACAGGGGGATGTGCAGAACGATGGCCGCCAACGATGCTTTTACCGCCGGTGTTCGTCCCGGCGGACTGACCGACAGCACGGAGATCCGGTTGCTGTTGTGTTATCTGGTAAAGAATGCCGGGCCGATCACCCGGACGGAGATCGAGAACGCGCTGATGGAAGAACAGCTGGTCAACTATTTTGAGATCGGCTCCTGTCTGGATGATATCACCCGCCAGCAGCTGGTCACGCTGAAGGAAGATCGCTATTCCATCACCGAAAAAGGACGCAAGGTCGCGCAGGAGCTTGCCTATGACCTGCCCCGCAGTGTGCGGGAGCGCGCGGTGGCGGCGGTTCTGCGCAGCCAGACCTGGGCCCGCAAGGAGGCTGAGTACAGCGCCCGTATCACCGAAAAGCCGGACGGCCACTGCTCCATCCGCTGCACCATCAAGGCACTGGATCAGGAGCTGTTTTGTCTGGACATCGGCACGCCTGACCGGCTGAGTGCCGATCTGGTCAAGAAGCAGTTCATCCTCAAGGGCAACGAGATCTATCAGATGCTCATCACCAAACTGACAGAGTAACAAAGAAACGGGACTGTTGCAAAAACAGTCCCGTTTCTTTTAGTTCCAGCACGCTGCTGTGATCAGTTCCAGCACACTGCCCGCAATGCAGCGGGCCTTATCCGAGATGAGGAAGCAGTTTTCCAGCTCCGCACGGCGGGGGTCCACATCGGCCACCTTGAATCCTTTGGTCACCGGGTAGCCATCCCGCAGCAGGCCCCGCAGGATGCCGGAGATCTGTGTAATCACCGGCAAACGCTGGCCATCCGGCGTTTCGATCTCGGCCACGGCCTCGCCCGCCTCCACAAAATCAGCGATAGAATGCAGGTTGCGGAAGATGCCCGCGGCCTGCGCATGGAGCACACGCTCAGCACCATAGCCGCCGATGATGCCCGGCACGCCGGAGTTTGGCGCGGCAGATCCTTCCCGGATGATGCGGCCCAGCTTGTGGCCGCGCTTGGTCTCCACCACCACGTCCACATCCTGCCCCGCCGTAAAACCGGGGCCAAGGGCAATGGTCAGCGGAGCCATTTCCCGGGTGGTGCCCAGATTTTTCTTTGCGACGATGGCATCCACCAGAACAGCAGGCCTTGCCTGCGGCAGACACGCACCTGTTGGGTCTATCAGGACCGGCACGGCGTTCTGTGCCCAGACGGCATCGGCATCCGCCAGCGTCTCCACTCGGATGCCCCGCATTCCTTCCACAGCGGTCTCGCCTTCGTAAACAGCCTCACAGAGAGACACCTGCCGACGGATGGCGGCGGGATGGGCTGTTTCCAGCACCAGCACCCGCAGCCCTGCCGACCAGAGCCGATGCACAACACCGGTGGCAAGGTCTCCCCCGCCCCGGACAACGATCAGGTCATCACGTTTCATGGCTCATCCCTCCGGTTCCAGACGCTGCAAAAAGACTTCCATGGAGCCGCCGCAGGCTGCAATGGCCGCGGCATCGCTGGCCCCCTCTGTGGTAAAGGCGGCCAGCCTGCACGGGGCAGCCCCCGGCTCCAGCAATTCCCGCGCCAGCTGCTGGGTGCGGTACTCCATGATGCCGCCGCCCACGCTGCCCACGGCAGAGCCATCGGGCAGGACCAACATCTTGGAGCCCTCCTCCCGTGGCGTAGAGCCATGGCGGCCGATGATGGTCGCCAGCACCGCCGGGGCGGTCTGCTGTTCCAGCGCGGCCAGCAGCGCCGGGGAAAAGCCCTCAGTCTGCTGGCGGCTGTTTTTAACGGAGACGATCTCCGCAAGAATAGAAAGTGCGATCTCCTGTGCGGTTTTCGCGCCAATGGAAAGCCCAATGGGCGCGTGCAGGGCATCAATGCGCTCTTGCGGCAGCCCCAGCTCGGCCAGTTGTGTGTGCACCAGAGCCGCGCGCTTCCGGCTGCCCATCATGCCCACATAGGCGGCGGGCTTTTGCAGAATAGAACGCAGGCAGGCAATATCACAGCTGTGGGCACGGGTCACGACCACAAAGTATGTCTCCTGCCCGCCGGGGATCTGCGCAAGGCCCTCTGCAAAGGGCAGGCAGAGCACAGCATCGGCCCCGGCCTGACGCAGCTCCTCCGCAAACTCGGGGCGGTCCTCCAGCGCTGTGACCGGCAGGCCCAGCAGCTTTGCCAGCCGCACCACCGACGCGCCCACATGGCCGCCGCCGCAGACCACAAGCTGCGGGGCCGCGCCAAAGCGCTCCACAAAGATGCGCTGTCCGGCTGATTTCAGAATTCCACTGGAGGTCACAGCGGCCAGGGCAGGCAGATGCTCCCCCCAGAACGCAGGCAGCTCCTCCGGCCAGACCGGTGCTGTGTTCCGCAGCAAGACACGTTCCCCCTGCGCCTGGCCTTCCAGCACCGTGGCCAGCAGAAAATCCCCCTCCCGGTCATGGAGTGCATTGAAAAAAGAACGGTTTCCCATCCAATTCTCCTTTATTTGTTATTGTTCTACCACCGCTGCGGCATCATAGGCGGCGGGGTCGATGCGGCTCTGCCACAGCGGCCAGTCCTCGGGCGGCATCCGCCACGCAAGGCCGCACCCGGCAGAGAGTTCCCGGGGCAGCGGAATGAGCCGCCCGGGGATGTGTTCCGCTTCGCAGTGTTTTTCCCATGCCATTGCTTCCACTGTGGTGCGGAAGGATAACACGATATAGGGTCTCTTTGCACGCATTATTTATTCCTCCGCCAGGCTGCGCACCGCACGGGCAGCGGCAAGCGCCTCCTCCCGGGTGTTGGTGTGGGAGAAGCTGAACCGCACCACGCCCTGCTCCACGGTGCCCAGCGCCTTGTGCATCAGCGGAGCACAGTGCGCACCGGCCCGCACACAGATGCCGTACTCCTCCCAGAGCGCATCTGCCACCCGGGCGGAATCCTCGCCCGCCAGGTTCAGCGAGACGATGGGCGCACGCGGCGCAGTGAAGTCACCATAGAGCCGCACACCGGGAATCTCCCGGACAGTTTCATAAAACAGGCGTGCAAACGCATTTTCTTTTGCTTCCAGCGTTTCCACGCCCTGCGTCAGGAGCCAGTGTACCCCGGCCCCCAGCCCGGCGATTCCCGGCACATTCAGCGTCCCGGCTTCCAGAGCGGTGGGCATTTCGACGGGGTGGCGTTCATCAAAGCTGTGGACTCCGCTGCCGCCCACCACAAGGGGGGCAACCTGCAGCCCGGGCCGGACATACAGCCCGCCGGTGCCCTGCGGGCCCAGCAGCGCCTTGTGCCCGGTAAAGCAAAGCACATCGATCCCCAGTGCCTGCACATCCATCGGCATGGCACCCGCTGTCTGGGCGGCATCCACGAGAAACAACAGGCCGTGGTTTTTTGCAAAAGCGGATACGAACGCCAGGTCCGTGCGGTTTCCGGTGACATTGGAAGCACCGGTCACAACCACTCCCCTGGTGTTGGGACGGAGCAGTTGCTCAAACTGCGCATAGCAGAGCACACCGTTTGCCTCCACATCCACAAAGCTCACCTCAACCCCCTGCCTTTGGAGACGGTAGAGGGGCCGCAGGACGGAATTGTGCTCACAGACCGTGGTGATGACATGATCCCCCGGGCCAAAGAGCCCGTTGATGGCCGTGTTCAGTGCCTGGGTCGCATTGGATGCAAAGGCGATGCAGGCCGGGCCTTCGGCGTGGAAGAGCCGAGCCAGCGCTTCCCGGGTCTCGTAGACGATGCGGGAGGCGTGCAGGGTGGGCGCATGGGCTCCACGGCCCGGGTTGCCCGCTGTCTGCAGAGCATCCAGCATCGCCTGCCCCACCTCCGGGGGCTTGTACAAGGTGGTTGCGGCGTTATCAAGGTAGATCACGGCTTGACCACGTTCCCGGCGTTCAGCATCTTTTCAGCGATGACATACATATTGGTCACGCCGCCCACGGTCAGCTTCTCCGTTATGCCGTAGTAGTTCAGGCAGGTGCCGCAGGTCAGGATCTCCACACCCTCAGCTTCCAGTGCCTTCAGGTCTTCCAGCATGGGCGAACCCTCACAGGTCAGGGATGCGCCGCCGTTATAGAAGAGGATCGTCTTGGGCAGCTTGTCCTGCTGGGTCAGGGAGAACACGAAGGCCTTGAGCAGGGTCTTGCCCAGCTCCTCGGCCCCCTCCCCCATCTTGTCGGACGCGATGACCACCACCGTATCGGTGCGGGCATCCGGGATGCAGGTTTCCGCTTCTGCCTGCCGTTTCACTGCGCCCGGCACAGCGGTTTCCGCAGCGGACCCATCCTTGATGGTAAAGCGGACACGGTATTCCTGCTCGGCCAGCTTTTCAGAGCTGGACAAGTAGCCTTTCTGCTGGGCCATCTTGGTCAGGTTCTGGACAGCGATCTCATTGTCCACCAGCACTTCCACCTCGCCGGAGCCGTGCAGCTCTGCAATGGCCTTTTTGGCCTTGACCACGGGCAGCGGGCAGGCATCTCCACGGGCATCGATCTTGATCATTGCTTGTTCCTCCCTCATTCGTATGTAACTGTGATCTCCGGTGTCTGCTTTTCCCCAATGGTGCCCACGATCTTTGCGGGCAGACCCGCCGCCTGCAGCTCTGCTTCCAGTGCAGCGGCATCCTGCGGGGCCACAGCAAACAACAGGCCGCCGGAGGTCTGGGGATCAAACAGAATTTCCTCCATCGGGAAGGGTACTTTCTCAAACCGGACAAAGGGCCCGGTGTGGTTGCGGTTGCGCTGACCGGCAGCGGTGTACAGGCAGGCATCCGCGGCCTCCCACGCACCGGGCAGTATCGGCACCGCATGGGCATCGATGACGCTGGAGAGTTTCTCCCCCATCATCTCGTGCAGATGGCCCAGAAAGCTGAACCCGGTCACATCCGTGGCGGCGTGCACCTCGTACCTGCGCGCGATCTCTGCCGCTGCTTTGTTCAGGGTTGTCATGGAACGGACTGCGGCTTCCATCTGTTCCGGAGCGGCTTCGCCCACCCGGTTGGCGGTGCAGATCAGCCCCACGCCAAGTGCCTTGGTCAGAAGAAGTTTGTCGCCCGGGCGGCCGGTATCGTTGGCCGTCAGGCGGTGCGGGTCTACCAGGCCTGTCACCGACAGGCCGTACTTCACACCGGTATCGGCAATGGAGTGCCCACCCACCAGCATGCCCCCGGCTTCGGCCACCTTTTCGGCACCGCCGCGCAGGATCTCCCCCAACACGTTCAGATCCATGCTCTCGGGGAAGCAGACGAGATTCAGTGCCGTTTTGACCTCACCGCCCATGGCGTAGACATCGCTCAGGGCATTGGCCGCGGCGATCTGCCCGAAGGTATAGGGGTCATCGACCATCGGCGGGAAGAAATCCACCGTCTGCACCAGGGCAATATCCTCGGTAATGCGGTAGACGGCAGCATCGTCCCGGCTGTCGTAGCCAACCAGAAGGTCGGGGTCTTTTTCGCTCCGGGGCAGCTTTTCCAGAATGCGGCTCAGTACCCCGGCACCCAGCTTTGCGGTGCATCCGCCGCCGGTGCAGAATACAATGGGGCCTTGTTCTGCCATTTCATGCACGCTCCTTTTCATCAAAATAAGTCAACACGCCCTGCACCTCATATTTTTTGCGCAGGAGCGCGAGGGTCTGTTCTCCGGCAGCAATGCGGGCGGGGTCATCCGCCTGATTGAGCACCACAGAAAAACAGCGGTTCCCCACCTGTTTTCGTCCTCCCTGCTCACTGGCCAGCAGCCTTGCCAGCAGCTCAGGGGTCAGAAGCGTTTCGGGGGCAGCGCCCAGCAGGGCGCAGGCCTGCTCCAGCCGGAAGCAGACCTCCCGCAGAGGTCTGCCCAGCGCGGACAACCCGGCCACGGCCAGCACGATATCGCTTTCCGGCAGCAGCACCGGTTCATGGGCCGCCGGGGCCTTGCAGGGCAGCCGTTTTGCACCGTCCGCTTCCAGAAGAACAATATCCGCCTGTGCCATCCAGCGGGTCAGCTGTTCCGACGGCAGGGCGGTCAGCTTGCCCTGCTCTGCCGGGACACCGGCCACGGCATATTGCCCTGCCGCCCAGAGGGCCGCAAGAGCAGCCTCATCTGCGGCATAATGTGCCCCGGGCTGCCGGATGTGGGTGGTGGTGCTCACCAGCACCCGCCAGCCTTTGGCGGCACAATGCCGGGCAAAGGCATAGAGCAGGGTGGTCTTTCCGCCGCCGCCCACCAGCGAGACCACATGGTCCTTTTCAGCCAGAAACGGAAAATGTGTTTCCGAAAGCATCAGCGGTTCTCTTCCACCGCCATGGCGACCTGCTCCGGGGTGATGGGCAGCTCGTAGAAGCGGGTACCGATGGCATTGTAGATGGCATCCGCGATGGCGGGCAGCGGGGTGTTGATGACCACCTCACCGATGGATTTTGCACCAAACGGGCCGTTGGGCTCGTAGCTGCTCTCAAATTCCACCCGGATGTGGCCGATGTCCACACGGGCGGGGATCTTATACTGCATAAAGGAATTTTCCATCGGCCAGCCCTTGGCATCGTAGGTGATGTTCTCGGTCAGGGCCATGCCGATGCCCTGCAGGATGCCGCCCTCGGTCTGGACACGGGTCAGGTTGGGGTTGATGGGGGTGCCGCAGTCCACACAGGCGGCATAATCCACCACCTTGACCTCACCGGTCTCCTTATCCAGCTCAATTTCAGCTGCGCCGACCATGTAGGGCGGGGGCGAAAGGGGCGAGGTGTGGGTCTCGGTGATCTCCAGCGGCACCATGTGGCCGAACTGGGAGGCGAAGGCCACCTCGGAGAGAGAGACCCTCTTCTCCGGGTCTGCGTTCAGGGAGACGAACTTGCCGTCAAAATCCACGGCATCTTCGGTCGTCTGGAGCAGCTCCGCGCCCAGCTTGCAGATCTGGCCGCGCAGCCGCAGGGCACACTTCTCCACTGCCTTGCCGGTGACATAGGTGGTAGAGGAAGCGTAGGAGCCGGAGTCATAGGGCGAGGTGTCGGTATCCGCGCCAAAGACGGTGATATTGTCCAGGTCACAGTCCAGCACCTCGGCGGCGATCTGAGCCAGCGTGGTGTCACAGCCGGTGCCCATATCGGCCGCGCCGATGATGAGGGAGTAGAACCCGTCATCGTTTACCTTGAGGGTGGCGCTGCCCACGTCCATGCCGGAAATGCCGGAGCCCTGCATGGCCATGCCCATGCCCACGGCGCGCACCTTGCCATTGCCAAGGTCGCGCACAGGGTACTTGTTGTCCCAGTCGATCATCTCGTGGACTTTTTTCAGGCAGCGGTCCAGCGCGCAGCTGGTGTTCACAGCGCCGTAATAGGCGGGCATCACATCGCCCTCTTTGACGATGTTCATTTCGCGGATCCTGAAGGGATCCATGTGGAGCCTGGCAGCCAGCTCGTTGACGGCAGATTCCACTGCAAACAGGCCCTGGGTCGCACCATAGCCGCGGTACGCACCGGCAGACATGTGGTTGGTGTAGACCACGTCGCTGACAAAACGGAAGGCTTCGGCCTTGCCGTACAGCGGGATGGACTTGTGACCGGAAAGGCCCACCGTTGTGGGGCCGTGCTCACCATAAGCACCGGTGTTGGACAGGGTGTAGAGGTCGATGCCCTTCACGATGCCGTCCTTGGTGGCACCCAGACGGACGTGCATCTCCATCTCATGGCGGGGCGAAGATGCGGTCTGGCTCTCTTCGCGGGTGAAGATCAGCTTACAGGGCTTCTTGGTCTTCCAGGTAACAAAGGCCGGATAGATGGCCGAGACCGCCGTCTGCTTGGCACCAAAGCCGCCGCCGATGCGGGGTTTGATGACGCGGATCATGGATTTGGGGATGTGCAGGGCGTTTGCCACATTGCGGCGGGTATGGAACACGATCTGGGTCGAACTGAGGATGTTCAGCCGCCCGTACAGATCCATCCAGCAGCAGGTGCGGAAGGTCTCCATCATGGCCTGCTGGCAGGCCTTGGTGTGGTAGACACGGTCGATGACAACATCGCACTTTGCCAGCACGGCATCGATGTCGCCGTCGCCGCACGCATCGTGGGCACAGAGGTTGCGCTTGTTATCAGCACCCACAGGGCTCAGGCTCTCCCAGTTGTCCTCCGGGTGGACAAGGATGGGGTTGTCCTTCGCAGTGTGGAAATCCAGCACCGGCTCCAGCACCTGATACTCCACCTTGATGAGCTTCATGGCTTTCTCAACACACTTCTCATCCTTGCCCACCACAATGGCCACCACGTCCCCCACAAAGCGGACGTGGCGGTCAATGACCAGGCGGTCGTAGGGGCTGGCTTCGGGGTAGGTCTGGCCGGCCTGCGTGTAGCGGCGGGCGTTCTGATCCACATCCTCCCAGGTGAAGATGGCCTCGATGCCGGGCACCTTTTTGGCCACGGACGTGTCGATGCGCTCCACCATGGCGTTGGCATGGGGCGAGCGGTACAGCTTGACGATCAGGCAGTCTGCCGGGGCCAGATCATCCATGTAAACGGGCTTGCCGGTCACAAGCTGCATGGCATCCTTTTTGCGGAATGCTTTGTTGACGTTTTTCATTCGGCACCCTCCTGTTTTGCTTTTTTCCAGGCGAGGAAATTCTGGATGCCCCGGAGCTGGCCCTCGTAGCCGGAGCAGCGGCAGAGGTTGCCCGCGAGATATTCCTTGATCTCGTCCTCAGTGGGGTATTCCTTTTCCCGGAAGAGGGCGAGAGCGTTCATAATAAAGCCCGGGTTGCAGAAGCCGCACTGCTCCGCACCCTGATCGGCGATAAAAGCGCCGAACTCAGCAGCCTCCTCCTGCAGGCCCTCCAGCGTGGTCACCCTGTGGCCGTCGGCACGGGCTGCCAGCACAGAGCAGGACAGCACCGGCACATCGTCCAGAAAGACGGTGCACAGGCCGCAGTTGGAGGTCTCACAGCCGCGCTTGACGCTGTAACAGCCGTGTGCGCGGACAAAGTCGATGAGCAGGGTGTCCGGTGCGGCCTCTGCCGTGACTTTGGTTCCGTTCAGAATAATATTCACCTGCATCTTGTCTCACCTGTTCCCTTCCAATTTCAGCACAGCGCGCTTGACCAGCACCCCGGCCAGATGATTGCGGTATTCCGCACTGCCGCGCATGTTGCTCTCCGTCCGGATGTTTGCCCGCACCTCAGCGGCAAAGCGGGCAGCGGTCAGCTCCGGCGTTTCGGCGGCATTGGGCTGCAGGGTATATAGCACTGCCTTGCCGGGCCGGGCACCAATGGCGACCCGGAAGCCCCCGGCTGTTTTCGCGGCGGCACAGGTCAGCACAGGAAAATCCGTCTGGCTGTTGCGCACCGACTGATAGCAGAATGCTGCCTGCTCCTTCGGCACGATGACCCGCACCAGGATATCCCTGTCGTACGGGCGCTGAGCATACTCCGAAAGCGGCACGATGCCGCCCTTGTAGAGCTCCACCGAAGCGTTCAGGGCCAGGAACATGGTCAGAACATCGGAAAAGCCAAAACGGCTGTAAATGCTGCCGCCCACGGTGGCAAGGCTGCGCAGCTGCACACCCACAATGTGGCGCACAGATTCCCGCACAGCACCCTCCGTGTAGGCATTGAGCCCCTCGTGGAGCTCGATCTGCCGCAGGGGCACCATGGCCCCGATGGAAAAGCCCTCGGCCGTTTCCTCAATTTTGTCCAGCCCAAGGCCCGACAGGTCGATGGCGGTGCCGACATTGATGTTCTCCATCTTGAGCCAGATCATGCCGCCGATGACCCGATTGTTTCGCTTCTGGTTGAGCTGCCAGGCTTCCTCGAGGCTTTCGGCCCGTTTGTATTCCCGGATCGTCATCATACGCAGTACCTCTCTTTTTTCGATTGCTACTTTTATTTTATCACAAAATCCCTTATAATGCCACTGGAAAGACTGCCGCAGATCCGGCAGATTCAGGAGGAATGATTTTATGGCAGAGTTGTGCAGAAAGAACGCCCGCCCTCCGGTGGGATGCGTCATCATGGCATCGGGGCTGGCCCGGCGGTTCGGCTCCAACAAGCTGCTGGCCGATTTCGGGGGCCGCCCCCTGCTCTGCCGGGCGCTGGAGGTCACCGCCACCCCCGCCCTTGCTGCCCGGGTGGTCGTGACCCGCTCTGCCGGGGTAAAGGCCCTGTGTGACGCACAGGGCGTTCCCTGCCTGCTCCACAGCCTGCCGGGCCGGAATGACACCGTTCGGCTGGGGCTGGAGGCGCTGCTGGAGCAATGCCCCGGTCTTGCAGGCTGCATCTTTCTGCCCGGAGATCAGCCCCTGCTGCAGCGGGAGACGCTGGAAGCGCTGATCACTGCTTTTGCCCAGACACAAAAAGAAACAGAGCGGGCGATCTTCCGGCTGGGAGCCCGGGCCGCACATGGCCCGGACACCGTTGTCGGAAGTCCCGTTCTGTTTGGATGCGGATATTTTCCCGCACTGTGCACCCTGCCCGAGGGCAAGGGCGGCAGTGTTGTGCTCAAGGCTCACCCTGAGCAGGTACAGATCGTTTACGCCCAGCGGCGGGAAGAACTGCTGGATGCAGATACGCCGGAAGCTCTGGAGGAGCTCTCCGCCATTGCAGCGCAATGGTGCGTTCCCTGACAGGAGAGGCAAGGGCACTTCTTGGCTCCCCTGTCAGGGGAGCTGTCACCGAAGGTGACTGAGAGGTTTATACGGCCTTATCGTCCTTGGGCAGCAGCACGTTCAGCACAATGGCCACAAAGGCTGCGGGCACGATGCCGCTCTCGCCGCAGATCAACTGGAAGAACTGGGGGGTGTGTGCCAGGATGCTGGCATTGGCACCCATGCCGTAGCCCACGCCCAGTGCAACGGAAACGATGGTCAGGGTGCGCGGGGTCATCTTTTCCTTGGTAATGAGCTGGATGCCGGATACCACGATGGAAGAGAACATCATCACGGCAGCACCGCCCAGAACGGCCTGCGGCATGATGGAGACCAGTGCGCCCAGCTTGGGGATCAGGCCGCAGAGGATCAGGAAGATGGCACCGGTAGCCAGTGCACCGCGGTTGACGACCTTGGTCATGGAAACCAGACCCACGTTCTGGCTGAAGGAGGTGTTGGGCAGAACGCCGAAGCAGGCGGCAAAGGAAGAGCCCAGGCCGTCGCAGATAACACCGCCGGACAGCTCCTTATCGGTGGCCTCACGACTCATGCCGCCCTCCATCACGCCGGAGATATCGCCCACGGTCTCCACAGCAGTGACGATGAACATGATCAGCACGGGCAGGATGGCGCGCATATCAAAAATGATCTTGACGGGAACCAGCTTGGGGATGGCAAACCAGTCGGCCTGTGCCACCTTGCCCCAGTTCAGCACCCATGCCTTGGTGAACTCCACACCCTCGGCAGTGACACCGGTGGTGGGCAGGACAAAGCCCATGATGAAGGCTGCCAGATAGCCCGCCACAATGCCGATGAGGATGGAGGAGGAGCTCAGGAAGCCCGTGGTCCAATGCTTGAAGAACAGGATCACCACCAGCACGAACACGGCCAGCAGCAGGTTTTCCGCGGAACCGAAGTCCTTGGCTGCGTTGCCGCCGCCAAAGGAGTTGACACCCACGGAGATCAGGGACAGACCGATGGACAGCACCACCGTACCGGTGACCACCGAGGGGAAGAACTTGCGCAGGGGCTTGAGGAAGAAGCCCAGCACAGTCTCAAACAGGCCGCCCAGAATGGAAGCGCCCATGATGGCACCGTAGGCCAGCACACCGCCGCCCATGGAAGCAGCCACACTGTTGAACACGCCCAGGAAGCCGGAGCTGGTGCCCATGATAATGGGGACCTGACCGCCCACAGGGCCGATGGAGAACAGCTGCACCAGCGTGACCACACCGGCCACGAACATGGCGTTCTGCAGCAGGCTGACCTGCAGGTCAGCAAACTCACCGCCTGCAAGGCCGCAGGCACTGGTGATGATAAGAAGCGGGGTCAGGTTGCCCACGAACATGGCAAATACATGCTGCAGGCCCAGCGGGATGGCCTGGCGAAGGGGCATCTTGGCATCAAACTGGTATGCGCCCTTCTCCAACTCGATATTTTTGATCATAACTTCTCCTTTATCTAAAAGGCTTTTTTACACGACAAAAATTATTATAGCAGAGCCTTTCTCAAATTGGGAGAGGTCCGGGATATTTTTTGTTCATTTTTAGTTCATAAGTCATACTTTAACTTTAAATTGTTCTTCTACAAAGTACAAAATCGGATGGATCAGCCCCCTGCTCCCGGCACCAGAAGCCTTTGAGGCGCATCAATGGCAGTGGTGCCCTCTGCAAGGTCGTTGGCGGCAAGCATCTGGGCCGGGGAGACATGGAACCGTCTGGCGATGGCAAACAGCTCCTCCCCCGCCTGTGCATAATAGATGCGCAGGCTGATCTCCGGGTCTGCCGGGGTCAGCGGCTCCCCCAGTGCGATGGAGCCAACGCAGGTATTCCCGCTCCGCTGTAAGATGGCCCCTTCTGCCTTGACGGAAAGGGTGACCTCCAGTGTGCCGTTTGCGCAGACACAGCGCAGGTCCTCGGCACGGAGCCAGCACTCCGGGATCAGCTCCGCGTCCGAGGGCAGCTCCCGCCCCAGCGGCAGGGCAAGCTCCAACACCTTTTCATAGCTTTCCAGCTCCGAAAGGCTGTTCTCCCCAAAGGCAGTCACGGTCACCCGGCTGGTCAGATCCCAGTTGTTTTCCCTGTATGCCAGCAGGGCCGGGCCAAAGGAGGCAAAGCAGGCCAGAATTTTAGCCCCAGCGTCCGGCAGAGGGCCGGAGCCGGTCAGGGTCACGGTCTCATCCAGGGTGCAGGCCAGCGATTCCGTCTGTACCGTCTGCGGGGTCTGTTCTGTCTCGAATTTCGTGGAGAAGGCATCCGCCACGCACTGCAGCTGGTAGGGCCTCCACGCCCGCAGGCGCAGCATCAGGTTGGCGGTCAGGCGGCTGGGTTCCTCCCCTTCTCCCTCCGTGAGCGTAAAGCCCACCGGCTCGGCCACGCAGAGGCAGCGGCAGTCCTCGCTCAGGCCGTCCACATCCAGCACCTGATTGAAGTTCAGGTTCACGCTCTGACTCTGCAGTACCGGGTCGCCCTCGGCACGCCAGGCGCAGGAAACGACCAGCCCGCCCTTGGCAACGGCTTTCCCGTTCAGGAGCTTGAGGTCTCCGACAGAGGCATTGCCGCTGAGGTCCAAAACGGCGGCGGGCGGCGTGGGAAAGCGGATCTCGCCCTCGACCGTGACCAGCTTTTCCAGCACAGCGGCACGCCGCACCCCGGAAAGGGTGACCAGTTTCTGCTCCACCCCGCCATCCGACAGAGCCGTGATGACATCCGTTTTGACCTGCGTATGCACCGATACCACCAGCCCATACGCCCCCCGCACCTCGATGCGGCGCGGGTTGACGGTGCGGCAGTTCAGATATTCGGTCTGGCCTTCCACCTGCACGGCCCATGCCGTGAAGACGAACTCCGGCAGGTCCAGCAGCTTGGTAAAGGGGAGCTTCTGCTCGGTCTGGCACAGGCCCGTTCCATCTTCCCCCTGATAATAGACCACACAGCGCAGATATCCCTCCAATTGCAGCTTGCCGGGCTGCAGCCGCTTTTGCAGCACCACCGGCCTGACAAAGCACTTGACCAGCTTGAACACCGGTGGCAGATAATCAGAGATCAGGATCTCTGTTTCCAGCGGCAGCTCTGCCTTGAGGGTACAGTTTGTCCCCGCCGCCGGCAGGGCATCCCGAAAGATCTTCAACTCCATGGTACGCGCTCCTTTCCTGTCCGCTCTTGGTGTCATTTTATTCCGGGAACAGGCAGGATAGAACGGAGCGCTTTTCCGGAGACGCAAAAAGCCGCCGCACAGCGTTTCCACTGCGCGGCGGCCTTATCACAATCAGGGTTCGGGGAAAATCAGGTGCTTATTCAGCAGCCTTAGCAGCCTCGATCTGCTTGATCAGCTCGGGAACGACCTTGAACAGATCGCCCACGATGCCGTAGTCAGCAACACCGAAGATGGGTGCACTCTCGTTCTTGTTGACAGCAATGATGCACTCGGAATCCTGCATACCAGCGGTGTGCTGGATAGCACCGGAAATGCCCAGAGCAACATAGATCTTGGGGTGGACCGTCTTACCGGTCTGACCGACCTGATGGTCAGCGGTCATCCAGCCTGCGTCGGTAACGGCACGGGAAGCACCCACAACGCCGCCGCCCAGTGCAGCAGCCAGCTGCTCAGCCAGCTCGATGCCCTTGTTGACATCCTTGCTGATGCCGCGGCCAACGGAGACGATGACATCGGCACCGATCAGATCGACCAGCTTCTCAGCAGCCTTCTCGACGCTCAGGACCTCGGTCTTGATGTCGGCAGCGGACAGCTCGAAAGCAGGCTTCACGATCTGGCAGGCATCAGCCTTGGCCTGATCGAAGGGAGCCTTCTTCATAACGCCGGGGCGCACGGTGGACATCTGAGGACGGAAGCGGGGGCAGATGATGGTAGCCATCAGATGGCCGCCGAATGCGGGACGGGTCATCTTCAGGTTGCGGTCTTCCATATCGAACTTCTGCTTGGACAGGTCGATGGTGGAGCTCTCCTTCAGGAAGTCGATGTACTTTGCAGTGTCGATATCCAGGTGGGTAGCATCAGCGGTCAGGCCGGTGTGCAGGCGGGCTGCGCAGCGGGGGCCCAGATCGCGGCCAATGTTGGTGGCACCGATCAGCAGGACCTCGGGCTTGTACTCGTTGACCATGTCGCAGACGACCTTGGCGTATGCGTCCGTGGTGTAATCCTTCAGCAGAGGGCTGTCGCAGACCATGACCTTATCAGCGCCATAGCCGCCCAGCTCCTTGGCAATGCCGTCCACGTTATCGCCCAGCAGCAGGCCGGTGACTTCGCAGTTCAGCTCATCAGCCAGCTTGCGGGCCTCGCTGACCAGCTCGAAATCGGTGGGCATCAGTTTGCCCTGGCGCTGCTCACAAAAGACCCAAACGCCCTTGTACTCGTTAAAATCAGCCATTGTAATCCTATGCTCCTTTCATCAGATCAGGTGCTTCTTGGCCAGGATACCTGCCAGCTGTGCGGCGGTGTCGTCGCCAGTCAGCATGGTGCCTGCGCCCTTCTGCGGAGGAGTGAAGGACTTAAAGACGTTCGTCGGAGAACCCTTCAGACCGATGGTATCGACCTCGATCAGCGGATCATCCTTCAGAGCGTTGTAATCGAACACTTCCATGGGCTTGTCGTAGCAGGTGAAGATGCCATTGACGCTCATGTAACGGGGCTGGTTCAGCTCCTTGATGCAGGTCAGCAGGCAGGGAGTCTGCACCTTGACCATCATGTAGCCGTCTTCCAGCATACGCTTCACGGTCAGGGTGTTGCCATCCTTCTGGATGTCAGCCACATAGGTGACCTGAGGCAGATGCAGCTTTTCAGCGATCTGGGGGCCGACCTGTGCGGTATCGCCATCAATTGCCTGACGGCCGCAGAACACAACGTCCTCAGGGCCAACGCCGATCTTATTGACAGCAGCAGCCAGGATCTGGCTGGTTGCAAAGGTATCGGAACCGCCGAACTCACGGCCGGAGACCAGAACAGCCTTGTCCGCGCCGCGGGCCAGCAGCTCACGCAGCATTCCCTCGGCCGGAGGAGGACCCATGGTGATGACAACGACTTCGCAGCCGGTAGCGTCCTTGAGCTTCAGAGCAGCCTCCAGAGCGTTCAGGTCATCGGGGTTGGTGATGGTGGCCATAGAGGCACGATCCAGAGTACCGTCTGCCTTGACGGCGACTTTGCCGGAGGTATCAGGAACCTGCTTTACACAAACAATTGCTTTCATTGTAAATCTTACCTCCCTTACTTCAGCAGAGCGCCGGAAATGACCATCATCTGCACTTCGCTGGTGCCCTCGTAGATCTCAGTGATCTTGGCATCACGCATCATGCGCTCGATGGGGTAGTCACGGGTGTAGCCGTAACCGCCGAACAGCTGCAGGCAGCGGCGGGTCACATCGCTTGCGGTGCGGGCTGCGATCAGCTTAGCCTGAGCAGCCTCGACACTGTAACGGACCTTTGCGCCATCCATGGCCTGCTGCTTCTTCAGAGCGGCAGCGTAGACCAGATACTTGGCAGCCTCAACGCGAGCCTTCATCTCAGCCAGCTCAAACTGGGTGTTCTGGAATGCAGAGATGCTGCGGCCAAACTGCTTGCGCTCCTTGACGTAGGCAACGGTCTCTTCCAGAGCGCCCTCGGCAATGCCCAGAGCCTGAGAAGCGATACCGATACGGCCGCCGTCCAGGGTAGCCATGGCCAGCTGGAAGCCCTTGCCGCGCACGCCCAGCATACGATCCTTCGGGATACGGCAGTCCTCGAAGATCAGCTCGCAGGTGGAAGAACCACGGATGCCCATCTTATCCTCAGCCTTGCCGACGGAGAAGCCCGGATCGGTGCGCTCAACGATGAAGGCAGAGCACAGCTTGGTGGGACGGCCCTTCTTATCCAGAACGCGGTCGGTGACAGCGATGACGATAAAGACATCAGCGAAACCGGCGTTGGTGATGAAGATCTTGGAGCCATTCAGAACCCAGCAGTCATCCTCTTCCTTGGCAATGGTCTGCTGACCCTGTGCATCGGTACCAGCGCCCGGCTCGGTCAGGCCGAAAGCGCCCAGCCACTCGCCGCTGCACAGCTTGGGCAGGTACTTTGCCTTCTGCTCGGGGGTACCGTTCTCATAAATAGGAGCAGCGCACAGGCTGGTGTGAGCGGAGACGATGACACCGGTGGTGCCACAGACCTTGCTCAGCTCCTCCACTGCCATGACGTAGGACAGCACATCGCCGCCTGCACCGCCGACAGAGGTGGGGAAGTAAATGCCCATCATGCCCAGCTTGCCCATCTTCTCGACGGTCTCTTTGGGGAAGTACTCTTCTGCATCAACCTTCTTAGCCAGGGGCTTGACTTCGTTTTCAGCAAACTCACGGTACATCTTCTGCACCATCTGCTGCTGCTTGGACAGAGTAAAATCCATCGCTATATCCTCCTAACGGGTGTTTTTTATCTCCCGGGGTCGGGGTTCTCCCCTTCCCGGTTGCAAACAAATTCCTCCCGACCGCTTTCCCCACGGCCGGGAGAAATGTTTATCAGAAATTACAGCTGGTCAACAGGGGTCTTGGTGCGGTCTGCGTTGTAAACGTAGAAGCCCTTGCCGGTCTTGCAGCCCAGGTTGCCGCCGCGAACCATCTTGCGGATCAGCGGGCAGGCGCGATACTTGCTGTCGCCGGTCTCATGGTACAGGACATCCATGATAGCCAGGCAGATATCCAGGCCGATGAAGTCGCCCAGCTCCAGGGGTCCCATGGGGTGGTTGGCACCCAGCTTCATAGCGGTATCGATGCCTGCGATATCGGAAACGCCCTCCATCTTGATGAAGGCAGCCTCGTTGATCATGGGGATCAGGATGCGGTTGACCACAAAGCCTGCAGCCTCGTTGACCTGAACAGGGCTCTTGCCGATGGCAACGGAGATCTCCTTGATCTTCTCAACGGTCTCGGCGGGGGTGTTGCAGCCGGCGATGACCTCGATCAGCTTCATGCGGTCAGCAGGGTTGAAGAAGTGCATACCGATCAGGGGACGGGTCAGGCCCTTGCCGATCTCGGTGATGGACAGAGAGGAGGTGTTGGAAGCGAAGATGCACTCGGGCTTGCAGATCTTATCCAGCTCGCCGAAAGTGGTCTGCTTGACCTTCATATCCTCGAAAGCAGCCTCAACGACCAGGTCGCAGTCAGCGCACAGGTCTTCCTTCAGGCCCGGGGTGATAGCAGCGACGATAGCGTCAGCCTTTTCCTGCGTCATCTTGCCCTTAGCGACCAGCTTCTCATAGCCCTTCTTGATCTTTGCCAGACCATTCTCGGCCCACTCCTGCTTGATGTCACACAGAGCAACCGTGTTGCCCTCGACCTGAGCAAATGCCTTTGCGATGCCCTGGCCCATAGTGCCAGCACCGATAACACCGATCTTCATGGGAAATCTCTCCTTTATTATATCTTCTGAATGTAGTGCCTCTCCGTGCCTCCCCTTTCCGGGGAGGCGCTGCAGAGGCGTTATGGTTTAGTTTAGTTGTTGGTGAACACTGCCTTGGGCTTCGGCTTTTCACGGCTCAGGAAGCAGGCCATGCCTTCCTTCTGGTCATGAGTCTCGAAGCAGTCGCCGAACAGCTTCTCTTCGACCTCGACAGCCTTCTCGATGGGGAGGCTGATGCCGTCGTTGATCGCCTTCTTGCAGTTGCGCACGGCGATGGGAGCGTTCTTGGCGATCTTGTTGGCCAGCTTCAGGACATTCTCCATCAGCTCAGCCTGCGGATACACTGCGTTGACCAGGCCGATGCGATAAGCCTCGTCAGCCTTGATGTTCAGTGCAGAGTAGACCAGCTGCTTTGCCATGCCCATGCCGACCAGACGTGCCAGACGCTGGGTGCCGCCGAAGCCCGGGGTGATGCCCAGACCGACTTCCGGCTGACCAAACACAGCGTTGTCGGAGCAGATGCGGATGTCGCAGCTCATTGCCAACTCATTGCCGCCGCCCAGTGCAAAGCCGTTGACGGCTGCGATGACGGGGATGGGGAAGCTCTCGACCATCAGGAACACATCATTGCCCAGTTTGCCGAAAGCCTCGCCCTCGGCCTTGGTCATGGTGCTCATGGAGCCGATGTCAGCGCCTGCCACGAAGCTCTTGTCGCCTTCGCCGGTCAGGACGATGCAGCGGATGGCGGACTGGTCAACTGCCTCAAAAGCAGCCTTCAGGTCTGCCAGGACTTCGGGGTTCAGGGCGTTCAGTGCCTTCGGGCGGTCGATGGTGATGATCTCGACTGCGCCCTGCACCTCGGTTTTTACAAATGCCATTGTGAAAACCTCCATTCAGGTTATATCTTATTCAAAACAGCCCCCGGACAAGGGGCAAGTCTCCGGTCTCGCCCACTGTCCGGGCTGTATCAATATCCGGAGTGACCCTTCAAAGGGAAATTAGTCCATCTCGACGATGGTTGCGCAGCCCATGCCGCCGCCGATGCACAGGGTAGCCAGACCCTTGTGAGCACCACGATGCTTCATAGCGTACAGCAGGGTGACGAGGATACGAGCACCGGAAGCGCCGACCGGGTGGCCCAGAGCGATTGCGCCGCCGTTGACGTTCAGCTTGTCCTTATCGAAGCCCAGAGCCTCGCCGACTGCGATGGACTGTGCTGCGAATGCCTCGTTGGCCTCGACCAGGTCCATATCAGCAACGGTCAGGCCGGTCTTAGCCATGACCTTCTTGGTAGCAGCGATGGGGCCAAGGCCCATGACCTCAGGCTCGACGCCTGCCAGAGCACCTGCGACCCAGGTAGCCAGAGGCTTCACGCCCAGCTCCTTGGCCTTCTCTTCGCTCATGATGACCAGAGCAGCCGCGCCATCGTTGATAGCGGAGGAGTTTGCAGCGGTGACGATGCCGTCCTTGGTGAAGGCGGGCTTCAGCTTTGCCAGCACTTCGGGAGCGCTCAGACGGGGGCCTTCATCGGTATCGAACACGGTATCGCCCTT
>OOCB01000562.1_pt1 | contig 58863 bp, 44 predicted proteins | sample 1671351 | NCBI WGS metagenome assembly OOCB01 (sample SAMN06348148, study PRJEB24527) | human gut metagenome | biome: human gut; feature: ankylosing spondylitis patient; material: feces | host: Homo sapiens | place: China | collected 2015-10 | reverse complement strand
CGTAGGAGTCTGGGCCGTGTCTCAGTCCCAATGTGGCCGTTCAACCTCTCAGTCCGGCTACTGATCGTCGACTTGGTAGGCCGTTACCCCACCAACTATCTAATCAGACGCGAGCCCATCCTTCGGCACCTCAGTTTTGATATATCAACCATGCGATCAATATATGTTATACGGTATTACTGTCCGTTTCCAGACACTATCCCGTTCCGAAGGGCAGGTTGCTCACGCGTTACTCACCCGTCCGCCACTCAGTCATATCATTCGTCATTCCGAAAAAATCTGAATTCAAGCTTCGTTCGACTTGCATGTGTTAGGCACGCCGCCAGCGTTCGTCCTGAGCCAGGATCAAACTCTTAAAACAATTGTATTAAATCGTTCCCTCTCGGAAACGAACTAATCATTTCAAGAACTTTTGCTCTCTCGAACACTAGTTCGCAATCACTGTTTGTATCTTTATGATACGAGTACAGATAAAACTCTTTTGAATCTTATCGGGTTCCTTTTTATCTCGTCGTTGTTTAATTTTCAAGGTCCTATTTCTTCACTCTCAAGCGACTCGCTCCCGCTCGTCTCTCTCAAGTGCTTTGCAATTATACTACAACTTCTTTCGTTTGTCAACACCTTTTTTAAGTTTTTTTGAAAAACTTTTTAAGCCGTTTCCCAAACTTCTGAAATCTTGTACTTTTGCTCGCCGCTCTTTTCTTGCGACTTTCACATATTACCACCTATTTCTTCCTTTGTCAACTGGTTTTTTGAATTTTTTCATCTATTTTATGATATTGACATAATTTAATAACAAAATTCAACATTTATGTGCATAATTTACTACAAATTGATACTATATAATAGAAAAGGTTTCAAATTGTAACTATTAAAGGTATATATGGTATTTTTCCGCAACACAATATATATTATTTTATCTGATATATAGAGAATAGATTATATTATACATTATATAGATATTGAAATTTGGTGACTATTTTGATATAATTGTTTAACACTTAAAGAAAGGGGCTGATTAAATGCCAATTCGTATTGACGACAAATTGCCGGCTAAACAAAATTTAGAAATAGAGAATATATTTGTAATGAGTAAGTCAAGGGCTAATATGCAGGACATCAGACCTTTGAAAATAATCATTTTAAACTTGATGCCTACCAAGCTTGAAACAGAAACTCAACTTCTGCGGTTACTCAGTAATTCGCCGCTTCAGGTTGATATTGACTTTCTTCAGGTAAAAAGCCATAAATCAAAAAATGTTTCAAGAATTCATATGGCTAAATTTTATAATACATTTGATGAAATCAAAAACAACAGATATGACGGAATGATAATTACCGGTGCTCCCGTTGAGCAAATGGAATTTGAAGAAGTTGACTATTGGGATGAACTTTGCACAATAATGGAATGGAGCAAAAAGAATGTATATTCAACATTTCATATATGCTGGGGTGCGCAGGCAGGGCTTTACTACCACTATGGTGTAAATAAATATCCACTTAAGAAAAAAATGTTTGGGGTATTTGAGCACAAATCACTTGATGTAACACATCCGCTTATGAGAGGGCTTGATGATGTTTACTATGTTCCGCATTCACGGCATACTGAAACAAGGCTTCAGGATATTGCACTTGTAAAGCAACTTCAAGTTATATCTTACAGCGAAATTTCAGGCGTTCATATTATATCAGATATGGATTGCAGGCAATTTTTTGTAACAGGCCACAGCGAATATGATAGAGATACACTCGCAAAAGAGTACTTTAGAGATAAAGAAAAGGGACTTGATATTGATGTGCCTTTTAACTACTTCCCTAACGATGATGACAGAGCGGTGCCGATTATGAGCTGGAAAAGTACAGCAAATATTATATTCAGTAATTGGCTTAATTACTTTGTATATCAAAAAACACCATATGACTTGGCACAATTATAATATATTTAGTATAGTAATAACCCCCGACACAATTAAGTGCCGGGGGTTATCTGTATTATTTAGTTTTAACACTCTTAACCTTTGACCAAGAAGAATAAACTTTTTTACCGTTCACTATTTTATATGTACGAACTCTTACATAATACTTTTTCTTTGCTTTTAGCTTTTTAACGGTAGTCTTCGTAGTTTTCTGTTTTTTAACAGTTACGGTTTTCTTGTTCTTCTTAAACTTCTTGTCAGTTGCAACTTGAACTTGATAGCCTTTTACGCCGCTTACTTTCTTCCATTCAACCGATACAGCTTTCTTTGCCGATTTAATCTTTTTAGGACTAACCGATTTTGGCTTTGCAACATTAACTTGCTCGGCAGTTGTATCATTTTTAACTGACGGCTGTTGAGCAGTCTGCTGTGCAGCTTGTTGTGGTGTTTCCTGTGTAGGTTGAGTTGACGGTTGCGGTGCCGGGTTAGGTGTTGGAGTAGGTTCCGGGGTTGGAGTTGGAGTAGGTGTTGAACTACAATGCAATGAAGCATTTGTCAAAAATTCGTTGCTATGACCTATATTTATTTTATTCCATTCACTTTGAGTACCGTCATAATAAACATCTTTCAAATTTGTGCAATTGCAAAATGCGAAGTTAACTATTGTTGTTACACTTTTCGGGATTTCGATACTTGTTAAACTCGAACAGCCGAAAAATGTAGAATATTCAATAGTCGTTATGCTTTTTGATAATGTAACACTAACCAAACTTGTACAGCCATCAAATGCACTTTCACCAACACTTACCACACTATCAGGTATTGTTATGCTTGTTAAACTTGTGCAGCCGGAAAAAGCATAAGTTACAATGCTTGTTACACCATTTTCAATAATTACCGATTTTATATTAGAATTCTGACTAAATGGACTATCAGTCATTTCACCCGTACCGCTGATTGTAAGTACACCTGTTTCAGTGTTTAATGAGTATATTACATTATCACCGCAACTACCTTTTTGAACGGTTGATGTATCAGGTGCAACATAGTTAGGATTAACTTCACCGCAACCGTTCAAACAAAATTGTGCGTTGCTTGAAAAATAGTGACCGAGTGCATCAATTTTTTCTTGCTTAACAAGAACAGCATTGCAAACAGAACAGTGCTTACCTTCTGTTAAACCTGATTGAGTGCAAGTCGGTGCTACCGCTTCATCAATTACTTCTGTATGACCTAATGCTTTTACATAATCATCTTTATATGTTTCACCGCAAGTTTCACATTTATAAATTGTATATCCCTGTTCGGTACAGGTCGGTTCTACAACAGTTTTAATATATGAATGGTCAAGCTTTGCAATTTCTTTTTGAGCTTCTAAAACTTCACCGCAAGCAGAACATTTTTTACCGTCTGTAAGTCCTGACTTTTCGCAAGTTGCAGCATATCCGTTAATTACCACTTCGGTATGTCCTTTTGCAGGAATTTCTTCTTTTTGAACATAACCGTCAAAACTGCAAGTTCTTTGTTTTAAACCTACCTTTGTGCAAGTCGGTTCTTCAATTATTTTCCATTCGCCGTAATAATTGTGCTGATTTTCTGTGCAAGGAACAAAATTGTAATGAATAGTTGCGCTTGTTAAATTTATATTTCCGTCACCAATTGTTATATTGTTCCATTCATCCTGTGTACCGGTGTAATATATATCTTTCAAGCTTTCGCAACCGTTAAAAGAAAATAAATCAATTTTTGTCACGCTTTTAGGTATTACTATTGATTTTAGATTTTTGCAATTCCAAAATGATGCACCGCCAATACTTGTTACACCATTTGGTATTATTACACTTGTTAAGTTTTCACAATCATAAAATGAACCATATGCAAAACTTTTAACAGTGTTTGGCACTGTGTAAGAAGCATCATTTTTTCCGGCGGGATAACATACTAACTCTGTAATATTTTTATCAAATAACACACCGTTAATTGATGAGTAATTTCCATTATTTGAATCAACTTCAATTGAAGTTAACTTTTTACAACCGGCAAAAGCAATCGACTGAATATCAGCTACATTAGCAGAAATTGAAATTGACATTAAATTTTCACAACCTGAAAACGCAGAAACTCCCAAAGAAATTATACTTGACGGAAGTGAAACTTCAATTAAACTATTACAGGAAGAAAATGCAAGATTACCAATACTCGTTACTCCGTTTTCTATAATTACCGATTTTATATTAGAATTCTGATAAAACGGACTGTCCTCACCTGAATAATCCTTCATTTTACCTGTACCGCTGATTGTAAGTACACCTGTTTCGGTGTCTAATGAGTATGTTACATTATCACCACAACTGCCCGTCTGTTTATTTGACGGTTCAGGCTCAAAATTGTAATGAATAGTTGCATTTGTTAAATTTTCATTGTCATTACCGATTGTTATTTTATTCCATTCATCTTCTGTACTCGTGTAATATACATCTTTTAAACCTTCACAATCAAAAAATGCGCCATCACTAATACTTGTTACACTGTCATGTATTGTTACACTTTTTAAACTTACACAACCGGTAAATGCATAAGAACCAATGCTTGTTACACTGTTTGGTATTATCACATCTGTTAAACTTGAACATAAAGCAAATACGTCATTGCTAATTACTGTTACGCTGTTTGGTATTTCATATGTATCATTTGTTTTACCGATTGGATATGTAATCAATTTTGACTTTTCTTTATTAAACAAAACTCCATCAACTGACGAATAATTTTTATTATTATCTGAAACTGCAATTGATTTTAAACTTAAGCAACCGGAAAATGCAGAAACGCCAATACTCGTTACACTATCAGATATAGCTATATTTGCTAAACCTGAGCAATCTGAAAAGGCAGAATAACCAATACTCGTTACACTGTCAGATATAGCTATATTTGTTAAACCTGAACAATCTGAAAAGGCAGAATCACCAATACTTGTTACACTATCAGGTATTGTTATATTTATTAAATTTGTGCAACCCGAAAATGAGTAATTTCCAATACTTGTTACACTATTTGGTATTGTTATATTTGTTAAACTTGTGCAGCCATTAAATGCATGATCACCAATACTTGTTACGCTATCAGGTATTGTTACACTTGTTAAATTTTTACAAGAACCAAAGGCATAATCAATTCTTGTTACACCGTCAGGTATTATATATGTACTGTCTGTTTTAGCTGCCGGATATTGAATTAGCTCGGTTTTATTTTTACTAAACAGAATACCACTAATTGAAGTATAGTTCATATTATCATTTGCAACTTCAATTGAAACTAAATTTTCACAATCAAAAAACACGCCATTGCCAATACTTGTTACGCTATTTGGTATTGTTATACTTGTTAAATTTGTACAGCCTGAAAATGCCAAATTATCAATACTTTCTACACTATCAGGTATATTTATGTTTTTCAAGCTTGTACAACCACGAAATGCAGAATCAGCTATACTTCTAACACTATTTCCGATTGTTACACTTGTTAAACTTGTGCAATTACAAAATGCATACATACCAATACTAATTATACTATCCGGTATCGTTACGGTTTTTATGCTTTGGCAACCTTCAAACGCTTCTCTGTCAATCACTTTAACCGAATCACCGTTAATGACAGAAGGAATTTCAAGATTTGTTTCAGAGCCTTTATAACCTGTAATTGATAAAAAATCATCTTCAATATGAGAATACTCAAAATCGCCATATGTTTCTGCATACGCAGTAAGATTTAGCCCTGATGTTATGCTCATAAGCATGACAAGAGATAATATTAAACTAACAATTTTTTTCATTTCTCTGCACCTCTTTATAAAATCTCAATAAAAATGATTTTATCATACACTTATTTATAATTCAATATGTTACCAAGGTGTAGAGTGATTTACACAACAAAGCGTTCACGATGGTAAAATTCACAAAAAAGGCACTGTGTTTTCTTAAAACACAGTGCCTTTTTTATTGTAAATATTTGCGAAGTTTTTTTAAAAGTGATTTTTCCTTGCGTGATACCTGAACCTGCGATATACCAAGTACTTTGGCAGTTTTTGCCTGGGTAAATCCTTTATAATAGCGCATATCCACTATTGCCTTTTCGGTATCATCAAGAAATTTAAAAAGGCGATGAACAACAAGGCGGTTAAAAAGTTCTTCGCTTTCGTCTACCGGAACATCAATGGTATACTCACCGTCTTCACTTGCACTGCTTAATGATACCATAGGGGCAATAACGCCCAAAATTTCAGGTATTTCTTCAGGCGGGCAATCAAGCATATCTGACAGTTCAGATACCGTGGGTTCGCGAAGTTCGGTATTTATAAATTTTTCACGCAAAGCTTGAGCTTTAATGGCTTTTTCTTTCAAGCTTCGGCTTACTTTAACTGCACCGCCGTCACGAAAAATGCGTTTTATTTCGCCCATTATTACGGGAACGGCATAGGTAGAAAAAGCGAAGCCTCGTGATTCATCAAAATTATCAACCGCTTTGATTAAACCGACACAGCCGCTTTGAAACAAATCATCATATTCTACACCTCTGCCTTTAAAACGATTTGCAATAGAATGAACAAGACCTATATTATCTTCTATCATTTTATCACGAGAAGTTACCATTTTGACTTTCCCTCTATTTTTTTAGTAAGAGTTACGGTTGTGCCGAAAGTTAATTTAGACTTAACGGTTATTTTATCGCAAAAGCTTTCCATAACAGTAAAGCCGAGGCCTGCCCTGTCACCTTCACCGGTTGTAAAAAGCGGTGTCATAGCTTCAGAAACATCAACAATACCACAGCCCTTATCTCTGATAATTATTTTCACCGTATTATCATCATAAAGCTTACCTGTAATAAATATTTTTCCGTATGTATCTTTATAAGCGTGAACAATGCAATTTGTTACAGCTTCACTGACTGCAGTTTTTAAATCGGCAATTTCTTCAAGCGTAGGGTCAAGCGGGGTTACAAATGCTGACACAGCAACTCGTGCAAATGCTTCGTTTACGCTTTTGCTGTCAATAGTAAGTTTAAATTCATTAGTTTGCTTTTTTGTATTCATTTTCTGTCTCCTTAATTTTTGCAATAGATGAAAGACCTGCAAGTTCCATTATTTTTTTTGTTTGCAAAGTTACATTTTTAATTTCAATTTGTGATGACGGGTTAATGCTTTTTAAAAGTCTGTATCTTCCCATAACAAGACCTATTCCCGAGGAATCCATAAAACTTACATTTTTAAAATCCAATATCAATGTATTTGGCTTTTTAAACATAAGGGTATTATCAATTTTTTTTCTGACTTTTCCCGCTGTTTGATGGTCTATTTCGCCGATAAGATAAGCAATAACAACCGTACCGCTGCTTTCAATCGTAACATTCACTTTTATCACTCCAATAAAAAAATACCAATCTGCGATAATACTAACAGATTGGTATTGAATAATTTATCAAAATTTGTATTTAATTTAATTCTTTTCTTATTTCACGATAAAGATAAAACGAACCACAAACAAGTGACAGATTATTTTGCTTTGCCGAATCAACAGCTTTTATTGCATCATCAAAAATCAAAACATCATCACAGTATTTTTTCGCAATTTCTGCAAGGTCGTAAGCTTTCATTGAGCGTGAATTATTAACCTGCGTTGCATAAATAGTTTTGCATTTAGGTGCAACAAGTGAAAGATATGCATCAACGTTTTTATCTTTCATCATAGCAATAACAGCTACTTCGTTATTTATTTTATCTTTAAGTGCCATTCCCGCATCTTCATTATGCCCGCCGTCAACAAGAATACCGCCGACTAAACTTTGCCTTGCCGAAAGTTTTGGATTTTCTGCTTTAATGTTAATTGAAAGTTCATCCAGAACCGCCTGCGCACACGCAATATCATTTTTAAGAAAATTGCCCGTATCATCAATTTTTATAAGTTTAGAATTGTTTTTATTGCAAACATTTTCAATGATTTTTCCGCATTTAGGGTTAGGATAAAGTACACAAGTGCATCCCTGCTTAATAATACCTGACTTTTCTTTTGCAATTTCTTCAACAGTGTTGCCGAGAAAAGCAGTGTGGTCAACAGCAACAGAGGTTATTACCGAAATATTTTTACTTTCAACATTAGTAGCGTCACCCTTGCCGCCCATACCGCATTCAACAACAGCAAAGTCAACATTTTCATCTGCAAAATATTTATACATAATTGCTGTCAAAAGTTCAAATTCGGTAGCGTCACATTCAATATATTTTTGAATTAAATTTGAAAGAGCGGTTTTAGAAATCATATCACCGTTTATTTTAATTTGCTCACGGTAATCTTCAATCCAAGGGGAAGTAAAAAGCCCGACGCGATAACCTGCTTTTTGCATTGCGCCGGCAATTGCGCACGCAACAGTACCCTTACCGTTTGTACCTGCAATATGAATAATATTAAGTTTTTCCTGGGGATTACCCATTTTATTCAAAAGCTCACAGATACGACTAAGCCCCGGTTTAATACCGAGGCTTTGCTTTTGAATTATTAAATTTAAAGCATTATCGTAAGTCATTTATTTACCTAATGATTCAATAGAATTTTTAATATTTGCAATCTTATCTTCAAGCTTCAAAGCATCTTCTTTATTTTGGTTAACCACCTTTTCAGGTGCTTTATTAACGAAGCCCGGATTTGAAAGCTTTTTGTTAATAAAATCAAGCTTGTCCTGTGCTTGAGCAAGTTCTTTTTCAAGGCGCTTGCGTTCAGCTTCAAAATCAACAAGGTCACCCATAGGAATATAAATTTTAGCATTATCGGTAACGATAGTCACTGTATTTCCAAGGTTATCAAAGCCTGATTTTACTTCAACTTCATTTGCAGAAGCAAGGCGAATAATAAATTGAGCGCCGGCATCAAAAAGTTCTGTATTTTCGGTTTCGATATAAACCTTTGCTTTTTTGCTTGGCGGAATATTCATTTCTGCCCTGCGGTTACGAATAGCACGAATTGCAGACATAAGAACTTCCATTTTAGCTTCATTTTCTGCAAAACAGAGATTTTCATCATATTCAACCCACTTTGAAATCATAATTGATTCACAATCGTGAGGAATTGCCTGATAAATTTCTTCTGTAATAAATGGCATAAAAGGATGAAGAAGTTTAAGAATATCGGTAAGAACATATACAAGAACACTCTTGGCGGTATTTTTAGCTTTTTCATCATCACCTTGAAGTCTGATTTTTGCAATTTCAATATACCAATCGCAGAAAACATCCCAAATAAAGTCATAAAGCTTCTGAATTGCAATACCGAGTTCATATTTTTCAAGATTATCAGTAACATCTTTCGCAAGAGTATTAAGCTTTGATACAATCCATTCATCTTCAACAGCAAGTTCACTTGGAAGTCCGTCATATTTGAAATCATCTGTAAGATACATCAAAACAAAACGAGCCGCATTCCAAAGCTTATTCGCAAAGTTACGCGATGCTTTAACTTTTTCATCAGAAAAGCGCATATCATTACCCGGCGAATTACCTGTTGCAAGAGTAAATCTTAAAGCGTCGGCACCGTATTCATCTATTATTTCAAGCGGGTCAATACCGTTGCCGAGAGATTTAGACATCTTTCTGCCCTGGGCATCACGCACAAGACCGTGAATAAGAACAGTATCAAACGGTGCTTTATCTGTATAAGCAAGACCGGAGAAAATCATACGACTTACCCAGAAGCCGATAATATCATAACCGGTAACAAGAGTATTAGTTGGATAATAGTGCTTCAAATCCTCTGTGTCATCAGGCCAACCGAGAGTTGAAAAAGGCCAAAGAGCAGATGAAAACCAAGTATCAAGTGTATCAGGGTCTTGCTTTATATTTTCACTTCCACATTGAGAACACTTACAAGGGTCTTGCTTTGCTACGGTAGTTGCACCGCAATCATCACAATACCAAGCAGGAATTCTGTGTCCCCACCAAAGCTGGCGGGAAATACACCAATCGCGTGAGCCGCGCATCCAGCTCATATAGTTTTTCTTGAAACGCTCCGGCACAAATTTAATGTCACCGTTTTCAACCGCATCAATAGCAGGGCCTGCAAGTGGGTCCATTTTAACAAACCATTGTTTAGAAACCATAGGTTCAATATTAGTATGGCATCTGTAACAAGTGCCTACATCATGCTTAAGAGGCTCAATTTCCTTAATGTATCCGCCTGCTTCAAGGTCGGCAAGAATAGCTTTTCTTGCTTCAAGAGTAGTCATACCTGCATACTTGCCGCAATCAAGAACTTCAGGTTCATTTTGAGTTGCTTTGCCGCTTTTAATAATTTCATCGGCAGCTTCCTTATCAGCCTTACCGGTCATATGGCCGTCATAAGTGAAAGTACGAATAATAGGAAGATTGTGGCGAAGCCCTACTTCAAAGTCGTTAGGGTCGTGTGCCGGAGTGATTTTAACAACACCTGTACCTTTAGTCATATCGGCATGTTCATCACAAACAATCGGAATTTCCTTATTAAGAAGCGGAAGAATAACATGGCAACCGTGAAGATGTTTATATCTCGGGTCATCACCGTTAATTGCAACAGCGGTATCACCAAGCATAGTTTCAGGGCGGGTAGTAGCAAGTTCAAGCTTTTCACCCGTTTCCTTTACTTCGTAAAGAAGATGCCAGAAGTTTGAATCCTTTTCTTCATATTCAACCTCGGCGTCAGAAATTGAAGTATTACAATGCGGGCACCAGTTAACCATACGGTTACCTCGATAAATAAGGCCTTTTTCATAAAGGCCTACAAATACTTCCCTAACGGCTTTGCTGCATCCTTCATCAAGGGTAAAGCGTTCCCTGTCCCAGTCGCAAGATGAACCCATCTTTTTAAGCTGTTCAATAATTCTGCCACCGTATTGCTTTTTCCAATCCCAAGCACGCTCAAGGAATTTTTCACGGCCAAGGTCATCCTTGGTAATTCCCTCTTTACGCATAGCTTCAACAATCTTTGCTTCTGTTGCGATTGAAGCATGGTCTGTACCCGGAAGCCACAAAGTATCATACCCTGCCATTCTGTGATAACGAACAAGAATATCCTGAAGTGTATTATCAAGTGCATGGCCCATATGAAGCTGACCGGTAATATTCGGCGGAGGAATAACTATTGTATATGTTTTTTTGTTTTTTTCTCTTTTAGCGTGAAAATATTTTTTATCACACCAAAACTTATAGGTACGATCCTCAACTTCGCTAGGATCATACTGCTTTGCAAGTTCCTTTGCCATAGCAAATCTCCTTAAATCAAATATAGTATATTTGTTTTATAAAAACAAAACGCTTTCGCCCCAAAATGAGACGAAAGCGAAAATTCCGTGGTACCACTCAAATTGCATCAATAATAATGCCACTCAAATCTTTAACGCAGATATACGGATAAAGCTACTTAATTTCACCCTACCGGCTCAAAAGCTACCTTCGCCCATATCTTCTATGTTCTTGCACCTGACGAACACTCTCTGAAAGAATAAACAGGTTACTCCTCTTTTTCACAGCCGTTTAATATGTAAATATATTAGCAAAAAAACATTAAAATGTCAAGCCGAGCATAAAAAAATGAACGAGTATATAATACTCGTTCATTTTTTATATTATTATCTGTCTTCTCTGAAATATGAAAGTCCGAGTGAAGCCGGCGGCTGGTCCTCTCTCTTTTTTCTGACGCTTACTATAATAAGTACAATAATTGTTACAATATAAGGAAGCATTTTGAAAAGTTCCTGTGTACTCATTTTAAGCCCCGGAATAAAGAGGTAAACAATATAAAGTCCGCCAAAAAGGATTGAACCCAAAATACCAATATCCGGTTTCCAAATTGCGAAGATAACAAGTGCGATTGCAAGCCATCCTCTGTCACCAAAGCCTTCGTTTGACCAAACACCGTTAGCATAGTCCATTACATAGAAAAGACCGCCAAGACCTGCGATAATACTTCCAACCGAAGTAGCAAGATATTTTGATTTCGAAACATTGATACCTGCTGCATCGGCAGTTGCAGGGTTTTCACCTACTGCACGAAGATGAAGACCGCCACGGGTTTTCTTAAGAAAGAAAGCAACCAAAAGAGCAATAATGATTGCCGCATATGTTAAAAATCCGTATGAAAGAAAGATTTTGCCAAACCAACCTGTTGTTTCGGCAATAGGAAGTTTCTTTGTAAAGAAAGCACTTGTTCTTGTAAGAGCAACAGAAGGAATATCACTGCCTGTAATCTTAACAAGAGAAGAACCAAAGAAGTTACCGAAGCCTACACCGAAAGTTGTGATAGCAAGACCGGTAACATTTTGATTTGCACGAAGAGTTACAGTTAAGAAGCAATAAATAAGGCCTGTTAAAAGCGAACCCAAAATTGTGCAAAGAAGCGGAATAAGAACTGCAAGAATAGGATTAAGTTCATTTACACCCATTGACTCTTCATAAAGAAACGCACCAATAACACCGCTGATACCGCCAACATACATTATACCCGGAATACCGAGATTAAGGTTACCTGATTTTTCAGTAAGTATTTCACCTGTTGAACCGTAAAGAAGCGGAATACCCTGCAAAATCGCACGCTGAATAAAAGTGATTATAGTTGTAGCAGAAAACATATTATTCACCCTCCTTATGCGATTTACGGAAAATTATTTTATAATTTATAAAAAATTCACTGCCGATAATAAAGAAAAGAATTATACCGGTAATGATTTCGCTGAACGATTCATTAAGTCTGTAAACAGTAGCAATCTCTGTTGCTCCCTTATCAAAGAAAACCAACAAAAGAGATGTAAGAACCATATAAATAGGATTAAACTTAGCAAGCCAAGATACCATAATTGCGGTAAATCCCCTGTTATCAGCAGTTGTGGTGGTAATTGTATGGTCAGTACCGCCAACAAGAAGAAGACCTGCAATACCGCAAACAGCACCTGAAAGAAGCATTGTTCTGATAATTACTTTTTTAACATTTATACCGATGTATTTAGCTGTATTTTCACTTTCACCTACAACCGAAAGTTCATAACCGTGCTTACTGTATTTAAGATATATATACATAAATATTGTAAGCACAAGAACTATGAGAATATTAAGCAAATATTCGTAATTACCAAGTTGCGGAAGCCAACCTGCGTGGCTTGTTTGGTTAATAATACCGATTTTGCCCGAACCTTTAGGTACTTCCCACACCATTACAAAATATGATACAAGCTGAATACCTACATAGTTCATCATAAGGGTAAAAAGAGTTTCATTTGTATTAAAATTAGCTTTAAACACAGCAGGAATAACTGCCCATATCGCACCTGCAAGCATACTTGCTATAATCATAACAAGAATAAGAAGTGCATTTGGAATTTTACCGCCGAGGCAAATCATACACGCCGCAGTTGCAAGCCCGCCGACAAGGACCTGGCCCTCACCGCCGATATTCCAAAATCTCATTTTAAATGCCGGGGTTAACGCGAGCGCAACGCAAAGTAAAATTGCAAGGCTTTGAAGAAGATTCCAAACCCTTCTTGATGTACCAAAAGCACCATCAATCATAGTGGCATAAACGCTGATTGGATTTTGGTGAGTTAAAAGCATTGTTACAGCGCCGCTTACAATGAGCGCGGCAAGAATAGAACCAAGGCGAATAAGCCAAGAAAAATACCAAGGCATTGACGCTCTCTTGCTGATATGAAAGAGAGGTTCATGAATTTTTTGTTTATTGCTCATATTATGCTTCCTCCCTTGCTTCAGTTTTAGTCATTAACAAACCTATTTCTTCTTTAGTAGTATTTCTTCCGTCAAGCATACCTGTTATCTTACCGGAATTTATAACCATAATTCTGTCGCAAAGTTCAACAAGAACATCAAGGTCTTCACCTACAAATACAACAGCTACACCATTTTCTTTTTGCTTTGTCAAAAGATTATAAATCATATATGATGAATTTATATCAAGACCTCTTACCGGATAAGCTGCCATAAGCACCTTTGGATTTGCCGCAATTTCACGCCCTACAAGAACTTTTTGAACATTACCGCCGGAAAGTCGCCTTACAGGTGTTGTTGCACCCGGTGTAACAACTTCAAGGCTTTCAATAATTTTTTCTGCAAGCTTTTTAGGGTCTTTACGGTCAAGAAAAGCACTGTTGCCTTTTTTATAGGAACGAAGCATCATATTATCAATAATATCCATATTGCCTACAAGTCCCATACCAAGCCTGTCTTCAGGTACAAATGAAAGTCTTACGCCGAGTTCTTTAATTTGAGTTGGGGTTTTAGCTTTAAGGTCAACTGTTTCCCCTTCAGGTGAATAATAAATAATTTCACCGTTTTCAGGCCTTTGAAGCCCTGCAATAGTTTCAAGAAGTTCCCTTTGGCCACTGCCTGCAATGCCTGCGATGCCAAGAATTTCACCGCTTCTTATTGTAAATGAAAGGTTATCAATTGCCTTAACACCTTCTGCATTAAGGGTAGTTACATTTTTAAGTTCAATTCTGTCTTGCGGATTGACAGGAGCTGTTCTTTCAATATTAAGTGATACTTTTTTACCGACCATCATTTCTGTAAGCGACTGCTCGGTAGCAGTTTTTGTATCTACCGTGCCAATATATTCGCCCTTACGCAAAACAGCAACTCTGTCGGTAAGTGCCATAACCTCGTGGAGTTTATGTGTAATTATGATAATTGATTTTCCGTCTTCTTTCATACGACGCAATACATCAAATAATTTTTCAGTTTCTTGAGGTGTAAGTACAGCGGTAGGCTCATCAAGAATAAGAGTTTGAGCGCCCCTGTAAAGCACCTTGACAATTTCAACAGTCTGCTTTTCTGATACAGACATTTCATAAACCTTACTTTCAAGGTTTATATCAAAACCGTATTTATCGGTAATTTCTTTTACCTTTTTTTCGGCTTTTTTAATATTAAACTTTTCTTTATCGTTAATACCGAGAACTATATTCTCGGTAGCTGTAAAAACATCAACAAGTTTAAAATGCTGATGTACCATACCGATTCCGTATTTAAACGCATCTCTCGGTGATTTGATTACAACTTCTTCACCGTTTACATAAATTTGACCTTCATCAGGAAAATAAATGCCCGAAAGCATATTCATAAGTGTGGTTTTACCACTGCCGTTTTCGCCTAAAATGGCTAAAATTTCACCTTTTTTTACTTGCAGATTAACATCTTTATTTGCAACAATCTGCCCAAAAACTTTGGTGACGCCTTTTAATTCAATTGCAAAAGTATCACTCATATTGGCCTCCGCAAAATTTAATATCACTTAAAACAAATCTACCGTGACCGTACTTTTGAGGGTACGGCCACGGGTTTTATATGTAAATTATAACAAATTATAATTTAATTACATTTTTTCGTTAAGAAGCTTGATACCGTCAATCTTAACATCAAAATATGGAGCTGAACGGAATTTAGATTCCTTGAATGCACCGTCTTCAATTACTTCTGTATCAGGTGTGTACTTATCATCAGTATCAACATCTGCTTTGTAGCTATCAAGCTTTTTGCCGTCAACTGTGAAAGTATCTGTATCAAATACCTGAAGAGAACCGTCTTCAAGCTTAGCCTTTGCTTCGTCGATAGCCTTTTGAGTACCAGGAGCAGCAGCCTTTTCGTTTACATCTGTAAGAAGAACAGAGTTAGTAGCAAGAGTACCTGTCCAGTCAGCGTCGATTTTTTTACCGTCCATAACAGCCTTAATTGCATATTCATAGTAAGGAGCCCAGTTGATTCTTGAAGAAACAATAAATGTGTTAGGGCAAGCACTTACAGTTGAACCGTTGTATGATACATTAGGAACACCTGCGTTTTCACAAGCAGTCGGTGCACCCATTGAGTCAGCGTGCTGGCTGATAAGCTTACAACCGTTTGCAATAAGAGTATTAGCAGCTTCCTTTTCAGCAGCTTCATCATACCATGAACCTGTGAACTGAACTTCCATTGTTGCACTTGGGCAAACTGAACGAGCGCCAAGGAAGAATGAAGTATAGCCTGAAATAACTTCTGCGTAAGTATAAGCACCTACATAACCGATTTTAGCATCTTTAGCATCAAATTCGCCGTTTTCAATCATTTGATTAAGCTTCATACCTGCTGCAACACCTGCAAGGTATCTGCCTTCGTAAATTGAAGCGAATGCGTTATGATAGTTAGAAACGCCTTCTGTATGAGCTCTTGTACCGGTTGAATGGCAGAACTGAACATCAGGATATTTCTTTGCAACTTCAATGATGTATGGTTCATGACCAAAGCTGTCTGCAAAGATGATTGAGCATCCCTTGTCAACAAGGTCTTCTGCGGCTTCGGCACATTCCTGACCTTCAGGAACATTTGTCTTGTAAATCTTGTTTTCATCAGCAATTCCGAGAGTCTTACAAGCTTCGTCAGCAGCTGTGATGAAGTTCTTATCGTAAGTTGAGTTCTCATCGTGAAGGAAAATAAATCCAACCTTCATGTCTGATGTTGCAGATGACTTTGTTTTTTCATCTTTATCATCGGCATTGTTTGCAGAACAGCCTGCGAACACGCCTACAACAAAAAGAACTGAAAGAACAACTGCAAGAATTTTCTTTGTAAGTTTCATTTGTCTTACCTCCGTACAAATAAATCAATATTATTATAAGGTGAAAACACCGAATAACCAAAATAAAAATGCGATTAGTCTCTGAAATAAACCTTACCTGTTTCGTGGTCCATACTTTCAACAATTGCAAGAGATTCAACCTTAATACCCTTGCTTCTGAGTTCATCGCCACCGTGCTGAAAACCTTTTTCAATTACAACACCGCAACCTGCAAGTGAAGCACCGCTGTCATTAACAAGGCTGATAAGACCTTTAAGTGCATTACCGATTGCAAGAAAGTCATCAACAATAAGAATTTTATCATTTTCATCAAGAAATCGCTTTGATACAATAATATCATATGTAGTGCCATGAGTGAAGCTTTCAACCTTTGAAGTGTAAACATCACCGGCAATATTTTTAGTTTTAGTTTTTTTAGCAAAAACCAGCGGACAGCCGAATTCCTGTGCAACAAGAGCACCGATAGCTATACCCGAAGCTTCGATAGTAAGGATTTTATTAACACCTTCATCTTTAAACAGACGGTGAAATTCTTTGGCAACTTCCTGCATAAAAGGAATATCAATTCTGTGATTTAAAAATCCGTCTACCTTAAGGATATTGCCCTCGTAAACTTCGCCTTCTTCTAATATCTTCTTTTTTAACAAATCCATATTTTATACCACCGAAAAACGCATTTAATAATAATGTGTGTATATATTATTACTAAATTACATTTTTTGCAACTATTCTTTATAATTTGACACCAAATTTTAATATTTTCTTTGTTTATATAAAAAATGCAGTATGTATAAAGCGGTATATTTGTATATATTGCATATATGTAAAGAAATATACTTTACATCAAAGTGTGGACTTATCTTAAATATTGTGGTATTATGCTTTTGGTGATAATATGAATAATAAAAAAATCGCAATTTTGGTAATCATATTTATAGTATTTTTTATGCTTCTCGCAACTTTAATCGGTATAGCGGGTAAAATACCGTTTATTTCAAAACCGCTTATGCTGATTTTAGCGGTAATCTTGGTTTTATTTGTTTTAACCTTCTTTATTTTGATTGCAAAAAGGAGAAAATAGATGAAAATTTTAGTAAGTGCCTGCCTGCTTGGCGAAAACTGCAAATATAACGGCGGCAATAACAAAAACGAAGATGTCATTAAACTTGGTGAAAAGCACACCTTAATTCCGATTTGCCCGGAAACTTTTTCCGGATTACCAAGCCCGAGAATGCCTAGCGAAATAAAAGACGGAAAAGTATATTCCAAAAATGGCGAAGATTTAACCGATTTTTTCTTTGACGGGGCAGAAAAATCATTATATATTGCAGAAGAAACAGGTTGCCAAATCGCAGTACTGAAAGAAAGAAGTCCTTCTTGCGGTTTCGGCAAAATATATGACGGTACATTTACCGGAAATCTAACATATGGCAACGGAATTACTGCACAAATGTTATATGAACACGGAATAAGGATTTTCGGTGAAAGCAAAATCAATAATTTACCGATTGATGAATAAATAATTATAATACATATGCAAAAGGCTCTCAACCTAACGGTTGAGAGCCTTGAATTTATTTGTTAATTATTAAATTTTAAATCTTATAATTGAATTGATTAGTACATCGGTCTATACCTCATATATTTAATGACCTATTCTAAATTACTAATTATTAAGTTTTAGTATTTAGATCAACTTACTAACCCATTGGACTATACCTCTTTAAAATTATTTTTATATGGCTTATACGCCACAGATTATTGGCAGGATAATCAATATATACCTTTACTATTAAGTTTTTACGCACCCGATAGTAATTTACCAATTCTGCCAAATAACTTTTAATTCATACTTCATAAAGCTTGTATCCGTAAGTAATTCCGTTTTACTCCTGCCGATACATTTAATCCGTTATTTTATTGGGTTACTTTTCGGGTGCTTGTCTGACCTGGTTCAATATCCATCGGACAAGCCTCCTTTCGTAATTTAAACAAGTTAGTGATAGAGATTTTTGGCTTTTCCTTACCTCAAGTTTCCCTCTCTTAAGCCTTTGTGTCTATCTCCTTTGTTCATCTACATAATAGCACGCTTATTGTTAATTGTCAATAGTTTTTTTAAACATTTTTATATTTTTTTAGCAATGATTAACAATTGTTAAATTATTCTCAATTCTATTGACTATATAGCGCAAAACAGATATAATATTACAGATAATTAAATTAAGGAGGCTGAATTATGGCTGAAAACGAAGAATATTATGAACCGGACATTATCAGCGTGACAGATGATGACGGAAATGAGCTTCTTTTTGAACTTCTTGAAAGATATGAAACTGATGACGATGTATATGTTGCCATTACCAAATATAATGAAACAGATGAAGATATTGTTGATGGTGACTTTGAAGTAATCACTCTTAAAGTTCAAACAGATGATAACGGTGATGAATACCTCATCGAAATTGAAGATGAAATGGAATATGAACAGGTTTCCGATATTCTTATGCAAAAAATAGAAGAAAAATACGATGTTGAATATTTTGAACCTGAACAGTAATAATAATCATTAGAATCTGCCCTTCTCGACAACCGTCAGCTTTAGTAACCCGAACACGTTTTTTTAGGGATTTGACTTCTTTGAAACGGGAATGCAGACCTCCCTTATTTATAAGGACGCTGGTAGCACAAAGTGATGAGAGCATAACCCACCTGCTAAGAGAGCAGGTTATTGTCAGCAGGCGGCGGCTGGGTGGATTTTTTAATAAAAAAGAAGTGAAAGTTTTATACTTTCACTTCTTTTTTATTTTTCGGTTTCATTGCATTATAGGATGTTAAAACAGCTTCATCTGAAATATTACATCCGAAATCATAAATAGGAACTTTTGCAAAGATCTGCTCAAGCACATCAAAAAGACTTTCCATTCTTGGAGCGCTGATTTTATGCACAGTTTGTGAAAATATATTAAAAACCGCTTTGCCTGTTTCAGCTTTTTTTATCCAATTAGTTTCGCTTCGCTGAAGAAAGCAAATACCTGCAAGTTCAACTACTTTAGGTGTTGAGTAATCATACTTTCCGCTCCAAGGAGTACCGCAAGCGTAAACTTTACCGTCAATCAATCTTATAGCCGGCTTATCATCATTAAGTATATATGCCCTATCGCCGAAATGTTCAAGCCAAAGCTGTGTATGTGTAGACTTACCCGTTCCGCTGTCAGCCGAGAAAACATAGGCATAATCATCAACCACGACACACGAAGAATGAAGAAGTATACCATTATACTTAATAAGTTCAGTATAAAAATCCGAGCCGGTAAGCATATATTCCCAATCGTCCTGCACAAGTTCCGGATGTTCTTTCATAGCCTGAAGCACCCTTTTTTCATCAACATCAATTGTAATATCAATATTTTTTTCATCTTGATTTTGAGCAAGATAGGGAATTGCCTGCTTTTCAGTTCTTCCATTTTCGTTTTTTATCTCAACTTTTAAATTTGCTATATCGTAAATCATATTTTCACCTATAAATTTATTAACCACATACAATAGTTAGTATAACTTAATAGCTACTCATCGTCAAGTGATAAAATTTGTACTCACCATAATATGCCATTGACATTATAGAACATTTGTTTTATAATGCGTGTATTAGAACAAATATTCTATTGATGATATAAGGAACATTTTTATATTATGGAAAGACAAATACTTCATATCGACTGTAATAAATTTTATGCAAGCGTCGAATGCTTTTTGCACCCTGAATTAAGAGATAAACCCGTAGCAGTCGGCGGAGATGAAGAAAGCAGGCACGGAATAATACTCACAAAAAATGAAATAGCGTCAAAATACGGATTAACGGTAGGTGAGCCGATATGGAAAGCAAAGCAAAAATGCAGGAACTTAATTATAGTTACGCCTAACTTCCCTACATATATCGAATTTTCAAAAAAAGTACGAAGCATTTTAGAAGATTACACCGATTTAATTGAACCTTTCGGGCTTGATGAAAGCTGGATTGATGTTAGCGGCGACTGGTTTAAAAACGGGCGTGAAATAGGTTTTGAAATTAAAGAGCGAGTAAGAAAAGAAGTCGGAATAACTGTAAGTGTCGGCGTAAGCTACAACAAAATTTTTGCAAAGCTCGGTTCGGATTACAGAAAGCCAAACGCTATGACAGTTATAACAAAAAAGAACTTTAAAAAAATTGTTTGGCCGTTAAAATGCAGTGATATGATAATGGTAGGCCCGGCAACAACAAGAAAGCTTAATCAATACGGAATATATACACTTGGTGACTTGGCAAACAGCAACGAAGCTTTTTTAAAAAACATTCTCGGCAAAAACGGCATACTTTTAAGAAGGTATGCGCGCGGCGAAGATATGTCACCCGTCAGGCACAAAGATATTGAAAGAGATATTAAAAGTATAGGAAACGCCACCACAACCATAAGAGATTTAAAAAATGTGCAAGATGTAAAAATAATATTTACGGTTTTGGCAGAAAGCGTTGCAAGAAGAATGAGAAACCTCGGATTAAAAGGTACAACACTTTCAATTTATGTAAGAGATAAAAATCTCGGCAGTTTCATAAGGCAATGCAAACTGCCTGCACCCACAAATGTAAGCGGTGAACTGATAGAAAATGCAATGCAGCTTTTTATTGCCAATTATGATTGGAAATTGCCGATAAGAAGTTTGGGAATAACAGTTACCGATTTTGATTTCGATTTTATTTCGCAATTTGATTTTTCAAAAACAATTGAAAAAAGAGAAAAGCTAGAAAAAATTGATACTGCGGTTGAATTGATTAAAGACAGATACGGCAGTTACTGCATTGGCAGAGGAACAACACTGATTGATAAAGAGCTTTCACATTTCAGCCCTTATGACGACCATAACATTCACCCCGTATCACCGCTGTAAATGGTAAAACTTACTTTGGAATAATTTATGATTTTTATTTGCGAATTCGATTTTTATTTGATATAATCAGACCACACATTAGATGTGAATTTAATTTTGGAGTTGATTATATGATTAGAAGAATCATTCAAATAGATGAAAACAAGTGCAACGGTTGCGGTGCTTGTGCAAATGCGTGCCACGAGGGTGCAATCGCAATGGTAAACGGAAAGGCAAAGCTTTTGCGTGATGATTATTGCGACGGACTCGGCGATTGCCTGCCGACCTGCCCTACCGGTGCTATCACATTTGTTGAAAGGGAAGCGCTTGAATATGACAGAGAAGCCGTTGAAGCAAATATGAAAAAGAAACAAGAGAAAAAAGAAGCTTTTCACGGCTGTCCGTCAAGTATGGCGCACACATTTAACAGATTAAGTGAAGATATTGAAGAAGGTGCGGCAAGCTTCAATAAATCACAGCTCGGTCAATGGCCTTGCCAAATAAAGCTTGTACCTGTAAACGCACCGTATTTTGATAATGCAAATTTGCTTATTGCGGCTGACTGTACTGCATATGCCTATGCAAATATGCACAATGAATTTATGAAAGGCAAAATTACGATTATCGGCTGTCCGAAGCTTGATGATATTGATTACAGCGAAAAACTTACTCAAATAATTAAGCAAAACAATATCAAAAGCGTAACGATTGTGCGTATGGAAGTGCCTTGCTGCGGCGGACTTGAATATGCGGCAAAAGAAGCCATTAAGCAAAGCGGTAAATTTTTACCGTGGCAAGTTGTAACAATCAGCATTGACGGAAAAATGATAAATAACTAAAAAAAAGCGATGAAGAATTTGATTTTTCTTCATCGCTTTTTATATTAAACTTCTTTACCGTTATCAAATTTTTCAAGTGCCTTAACGCTGATTGCAAAGCAATCTGCAAGACCTTGAAGGTTCATATTATCATATGTATCTCTTCTTGTGTGATAATAATCTTCAAGCTTATGGTTAAGACCTGTTATACCGGTAGCGCGGAAGCCTGCCTGTGCAAATGCTGCCGAATCGGTAGCACCGCCGAGTGGCGGAACCCAACCTTTTTTACAAGGAATATTAAGGTCAGCGGCAGATTCCATAAATAAATCAGATACAGCCTTATCAACCTTAACAGTACCGTTGAGGTCACGATAATTTGTCATAAGATATTTAGGGTCGTGAATTGTATCATAAGAAAGAATAATTGTAGGAACATCATCAAATTCACCCTTATGAGCTTCACACCAAGCTTTTGAACCGCGAAGTCCGGCTTCCTCACTGCCTGAAAGAATAACGCCTACTTCTGTATTTTCAAGAGTTATTCCCTCATCTGCGAGTGCTTTAAGAACAGCGATACCCATATAGCAACCTGAAAGGTTATCATTAGCACCGTCAACTATTCTCTTTTCATTCCACATCCAATAAAGGCCGACAAGGAAAGGAACAAAGATAAGTCCCCACAATGCCATTTTGAAAAGATTGGTATCAGAGCCAATCATACCGAAAGCTGCATTTTTAACAGTTGCCAAAATTGAAAGAACAAGATAATAAACGGCACCGATACCGCAAATAATAGCGTGTGCTTCAAAGCCAACACCGCCCAAAGCATAGTTTACAGGCCATTCCCAAGCGGCGTCAGGGTGACCGTTAAAAAATATGCGGCGCTTAACTTCACCTGAACATTTTTTTACCGCGGTTACATTATGTCCTGTTTTTTCAGGGAAAAATCTATCAACACATTTTTTGTAAAATCCAAATTCCAAAAGAACGATTGCAAGTCCTAACACAATAAGCAAAGCCGAAATAATCGGGCAGAAAAAGAAAAGTACGATTGCAGCTAAAACAAAAGTGATTGTGAAATAAATCCAACCGAAAAACGAACCCGGATTTTCTTTAAAGCTTTCAACATCAGCTCTTTCACATCCACATTCATTTTTAAGCACATCAGCCATATACTCACAAGCCTGCTTTTCACCCTTTGAACCCGGGTCACGCTTATCCATATCCTTGCAGATATGAGTAATCTCTTTGAGCATATAATCTGCATACTCACCCTTTTTGTTAATAATGTTTTTTAAGTCCATCCCTATTCCTCCTGTATATTTTATTATTACACAAAGTAAATATATCTATATTAAACCACAAATATTCTTTTTAGTCAATAATTAACACTAATTCACATTATATATCGAGTGCATTATTTAAAAAAGTTTTAAGCTTATCACTTTTTGGATTTTCAAAAAGTTTTTGCGGCTCACCGTATTCTTCAATAACACCGTCAGCCATAAATATAACTTTATCCGAAACATTTTTTGCAAATTCCATTTCGTGAGTAACAACAATCATTGTGCTGTTTCCTGTTTTAAGACTTTTAATAACCTTAAGCACCTCACCGGTAAGTTCAGGGTCAAGCGCAGATGTAGGTTCATCAAAACAAAGAATATCCGGCTTAAGCATAAGCGCTCTTGCAATAGCCACACGCTGCTTTTGCCCGCCTGAAAGCTGGCAAGGATAGTGGTTGATTCGGTCTTCCAAGCCGACTTTCTTTATAATTTCTCTTGCTTGAGCTTCAAGTTCATCTTTAGTTCCCATTTTAAGCAAAGACGGAGCAAGAGTAAGATTTTGCAAAACATCATATTGTGGAAACAGATTAAAATCTTGGAATACCAAACCAAAATGAAGCCTTTTCTCTCGCAAATCTTTTTCTTTAAGCTTTTTATCTGTTTCACCGTTATAAATAACTTCTCCGTTAACCTTAACAGTTCCCTCCTCGGCAAATTCAAGAAAGTTAATACAGCGAAGAAGTGTTGTTTTGCCTGAACCCGAAGAACCTATAATTGAGAGAACTTCACCTTTTTGAAGGTCAAAGCTTATGCCCTTGAGTATTTCATTTTTACCAAAGCTTTTTTTGATATTGTTTACTTCTAAAAATGCCATAAAGCTTAACCTCCTTAAGAATTAAAATAACTGAGTTTCTTTTCAATTTGGCCGAAAAGAATTGTAAGAATTCCGCAGAATACAAGATAAAACGCACCTGTATAAAACAGCGGCCAGAAAAGACCTGAAGATGTAATATAATCTTCACCGACACGGATAACTTCAATAATAGCAATAGTTCTTGCAAGAGAAGTATCTTTAACAAGGGTAATAATTTCATTACTCATAGGCGGCACAATATTTTTTATAACTTGCAAAAGTGTAACTTTAAAAAATATCTGGCTCTTAGTCATGCCAAGCACAAGCCCGGCTTCCTGCTGACCTTTAGGTATACTTTCTATACCGCCACGGTAAATTTCCGAAAAATAGCAAGAATAGTTAATAATAAACGCTATAACAGCGGCTTTAAAACGGTAATCATTGCCAACCTGCATACCGAAAAGAAGACCCGGACCGTAAAATACAACTATGATTTGAAGCATAAGCGGTGTACCGCGAATTATCCAAACAAGTAATTTAACAAGATATTTAATTGGCTTAAATTTAGACATTGAGCCGAAACTCAATATAAGTCCTAAAGGCAAAGCGCAAACAAGGGTTATACCGAAAAGCTTGAAGTTCACCCAAAAACCTTTAAAAAGTTCAAGGGTTATCTGCCAAAACGATGTTCCCATACATATTTCCTCCCAAAATCATTACTGTTATTCAGCAAATTAGGCAGAGAGCATTGAAAGCCCTCTGCCTGATAAATATTACAATGTTAAAAATTATTAGAATTATTTAGCAAGGTTAACACCGTACTGCTTTGAAAGCTTATCCATTGTACCGTCTGTTTTAAGTTCGCCAAGAATTCTGTTAACTTCTGCTGTAAGGTCAGAACCTTTTCTGAAGCCTACTGCATATTCTTCAGTTGTAAGAGAAACAGAATAACCGAGGTTTGAAAAATCTGTTCCCTCTTTGGTCATTGAGTTAGCCATTGTTGAGTCAATAATACAAGCATCTGCTGTGCCTGATTTTACTTCTTTAAGTGCATCTGACTGAGCTGAAAGTGAAACAACATTTTTTGAAAGCTTCTTTGCTTCTGTCTCACCTGCAGAGCCTTTTTCAACTGCGATAGTTAAATCAGCATTTTTGATAGCATCTGCATCAGCATACTTTGAAAGTGAATCTTTCTTCATAACTACAACCTGGCTGTTACCTGCATAAGCATCAGAAATGTCACAGTTTGTTTTAACTGAATCTGATACAGTCATACCGTTCCAAATACAGTCAATTGTACCTGAATTAAGTTCAATAAACTTATTATCCCAGTTGATAACTACAAATTCAACATCAATACCCATTTTTTCAGCAACTGCTCTTGAAAGGTCAGCATCGAAACCAATCCACTTACCGTCTTTATCTTGGTAATCAATAGGTTCATAATCTGTAATACCGATAACAAGCTTATTTGCGTCCTTAACTTTATCAAGGTCTGCAACTGTTTTAACAGTTGAATCACTCTGGCTTGTTGAAGAAGCCGCATTCTCATCTTTTCCTGATTTTGAGCAGCCTGCAAATCCCGCAACTACACAGGCAACCATTGCAAGTGCTAAAATAACTGATAAAAACTTTTTCATCTTTAAATCCTACTTTCGTGATTTTTCACATTAACGCTTTGCCACGCTAAATTGATGTTTTAATTATAACAAACACGAAAAGAAAAATCAAGCATTTTTTCAAGTTTCCAAATTATACATTACTTTGCACAAATATTTGCCCGTATTTGTTTTGAAAATCTTGCTAAATGCTGTATTTATTGCACCAATCGTGGCATTATCTTCATATAAGTTAACAAGAAAGTCTGCTTCAATAAGTATTTGCAAATCTAATGCGTCAATATCTTTATATGTATGATGATGTGAAATTAAATAACAAATGCGTTTTATATCTTCCCCGTCATAGTCAAGCACATTTAACATTTTTTCAGCTTCGGCAGGGCCTTCAATTTCTTGGTGTCTACCATTACAGTCACCATACTTTTCCTCGGAAATTTTAATTCCTATATCGTGCGTTAAAGCGGCAGATTCCAAAATAAACTGTGTATGCTCATCAAGATTTTCACCCAAACCGATAAACTTTGCAAATGAGTGGACTTTGGTAAAATGCTGTATTCTTTTAGCATCACCCTTGTAATATTCCATCATATTTTTTTGAAGATTAAAAAGCTTATCCATATCGTCACCTCTTTCCAATTATATAGCAAATAAGAAAAAAATAAAAGTCATATTCCATTAAATGAGAGTGAATTGTGCGAAGCACAAGAGACACGTGGCTCCAAATTCATTTATGAATTTGGCAGAAACAGTACGGTGTACTGTTTCGTAGCAAGTGGTTTACTTAATTCATCTATAAAACGGTAATAAAGAAAGTCGCCACAAGCGATATAAAGCTTGTGACGACGATGGCGCAGATGTGGGGATTCGCCCATTGAAAGCTAAAGCTTTCTTCGGCACGCCCGCGGGCAACGAAACAGTCCACCGGACTGTTTCTATTCTTCGAATTGCCCTGTTCGAATCCCTATCTTTACAACAAAAACAAATATTGGGGTCCCCGAAAAGCGTAAGCTTTTTGGGGAGAGGAGGAGCAGCGCAATGAGTGCGGGGGTGACTTTCTATAAAAGGATAAAAGAAAGTCGCCACAAGCGATATGAAGCTTGTGACGACGATGGCGCAGATGTGGGGATTCGAACCCCAGAAGCCTCGTTAAAGACTTACACGATTTCCAATCGTGCTCCTTCGGCCAGCTCGGACACATCTGCAAATATTGCTTTGATATTATAACCTACCAAAGCAAAAAAAGCAACAATTATTTAGCATTATTTTTAACTTCAAGTTCATTTGCAAAATATACGGAACGGGAAGTAAAGGCAAAATCAATATTCATATCATCCGCAAGAGTTTTAACATCACAATTAAATTTTGATTTAAAGGTAAGGTAATCCTGAAGCGAAGGAATATCAACATAAAAGAAAACTTCAATATCAAGCGAAGAATCGGAATAGTCAGTAAAATTCACACGAACATCAGATTTGTCACTTTCATCATAAGAAAGAATAAGTTCTTTAAGTTTTGAGCAAAAAGCGTTAATTTCTTTTGAAGAATGTTTATATTCGATGCCCAAGTTTTCATTTATAAGGCGATGTGACATACGGGAAAGATTGATTATAGCAGAATTTGCCACAGTGGTATTAGGATAAATTTTTTGGCTGCCGTCAGTCATTCTAAGCCTGGTTGTACGAATTTTAATTTCTTCAACCTGCCCTGCTTCATTATCAATTTTAATAAAATCATCAACTTCAAAAGGCTTATCATAAATAATAATAAATCCGGACAAAAGATTTTCAACTGCATCTTTACAAGCAAACGCAACTGCAACACCGCCGATACCGAGTGCGGCAAAAACTCTTGTAGCACTTATGCCAAATTGTTCAAGCATAAGAAGCGATGATAAGATAATAATAAATATCTTAATCAAATTAGAGATGAAATTCACCGCTGTTTTTTTAGTTTTGGAATCATCATCGCTGAGTACAAATGAAAAATCGCTGTTTATGAAATTTATTAAAAACCAAGATATAGAAAAAATCACACCGAGTTTAAAGATAAGCAAAACGGGATTGCGAATTTCACCGCTCGGCGCAATAATTTCGGTAGAAATATAAATACCAAATACAAAAATAAAAAACGAAAGCGGAACAGAGAGTGCATCAACAAGCGCCCTTTGTGCAACATCACTTTTTCTTGCAATAGTTTTTGTGCAAAGCCAAACGATAGCTTTTGAAATCTGTTTTCTAAACAAAGCAAGTAACAAAAATACTGCCAAGCCTATTATAAGTCTCAGCAGCATTTCCTTTTCATCTTTAACGCCCTCAATAGATGTTACAAGCTTTGACAGAATTGAATTTAATCTGTCACTCATAATTAACCTCTCCAAGATTAGTCAAGAACCTGATAATATGCTGAAAATTTATTCAGCTTTTCTTCAAACTTATCCTTTGGCTGTTCCTTTGGAACTTCAATAGGATATTTACCGGTAAAGCAACCGTCACAATAATCAAAATCCGTATTTTCAGCAAGCTTATGCGTAGCTTCAACTGAAAGATAGCCCAATGAATCAACACCGATTTCTTTAGCAATTTCTTCAACAGTGTCAAACTGGCAGGCAATAAGATTTTCTTGGCTGTCAACATCAGTACCAAAGAAGCAAGGATATTTAAACGGAGGTGATGATATTCTCATATGTACCTCTTTAGCACCTGCTTCACGCAAAAGGCCTACAATTCGCGCACAGGTTGTACCACGCACTATTGAGTCATCAATCATAATAACTCTTTTACCTTTAATATTTTCTTTGACAACATTAAGCTTAATTCTTACTGCGTCACGGCGCTGACCTTGAGTTGGCTGAATAAAGCTTCTGCCGATATATCTGTTTTTAATAAATCCGATACCGTAAGGTATACCGCTGGCATTTGCATAGCCCAAAGCAGCATCAAGCCCCGAATCAGGAACGCCGATAACTATATCGGCATCAACCGGATGCTCCTCTGCCAAAAACTTACCTGCCCTCATTCTTGCCTGCTGAACAGATGAACCCTCAATAACAGAATCCGGGCGAGCGAAATATATATATTCAAATACACAAATATGACCTTTTTGGGTACAATGGGTATCAATTGATTTAACACCTTCTGTGCTGATTACAACAATTTCACCCGGCCTAACATCACGAACAAACTCTGCACCCAAAGTATCGAGTGCACAGCTTTCGGATGAAACAATCCATCCGCCGCCTTCTGTTTTACCGAGGCAAAGAGGACGAAAACCGTTAGGGTCACGAAAAGCAATAAGCTTTGTTGCAGTCATTACAACACAAGAATATGCACCTTTAAGCGTAGGCATTATCTTTTCAATAGCTTCTTCCGTACTTTTACTTGTAAGACGAGCCGAAACAATTGAATAAGCAATAGATTCGGTATCTGAAGTACCGTGAAAAATACCGCCCTTAAGTTCAAAAGTTTTTCTTATATCATGTGCATTTACAAGGTTACCGTTATGCGCAAGGGCAAGATTACCTTTAATATGGCGAATAACAAGCGGCTGAATATTATTAACACTTTTACCGCCGGTGGTAGAATATCTTACATGACCTATTGCCATATTACCTGTACCGAGTGTATCAAGCTTTTCACTTGTAAACACATCGGGAACAAGACCGTCACCGCGATGATGCCTAAACACACCGTCATCATTTACAGCAATACCGCAGCTTTCCTGACCCCTGTGCTGAAGCGCATAAAGTGCAAGATAAGCTGAATGAGCCACATAAGTTGTTTTGTTTTCAAAAATGCCGAATACACCACATTCTTCGTGAAGACTGTTAAACATTAACCCTACTCCCAAAATTATAAATTTTTTTCTGTTTTGCGTATTATATCACAATAAAATACTACTTGCAATAATATAAACAAATAATTTACATAACAAAAACGGAGAACAATGGTAAAATATTGTCCTCCGTTTATCTTTATTTAGTTTTAACGCTCTTAACCTTTGACCAAGAAGAATAAACTTTTTTACCGTTTGCAATTTTATATGTACGAACTCTTACATAATATTTTTTCTTTGCCTTAAGCTTTTTAACGGTGGTTTTGGTTGTCTTTTGCTTCTTGATATTTACAGTCTTTTTATTTTTCTTAAACTTCTTGTCGGTTGCAACTTGAACTTGATAACCCTTTACACCGCTTACCTTTTTCCAAATAACTGAAATTGCTTTCTTTGCAGCTTTCACCTTTTTGATTGAAGCTGATTTCGGCTTTGCAACTTCAGTCTGTGCAGTTGTTGTATCATTTTGAGTTGACTGCTGTTGAGCAGTCTGCTGTGTAGCTTGTTGTGGTGTTTCCTGTGTAGGTTGAGTTGGCGGCTGTGGTGCCGGGTTAGGTGTTGGTGTAATAACGACTTCGCCACCGTTAAGTTCATAGTAGCAAATAACATAAGTTTCCTTTGTCTTAAACAAAATAAATGATTTGCTGTAATCTATACTGTAACTCGGTGAAGTATCATCAAGTCCCCAAGCCTTCACTTCATCAGAATAAACAATTATTGAATAGATATTTCCTTGTGTATCTTTAATTACAGTATTTCCACCTTCACCTGAAAATCTTATTGGCATACTAACAAAATCGACTTTTCTTATTGTTCCGTTTGACAAAGTTAATGATACTGAAGCATTTTCAGCATGATTAGCAGTTGGATTCTTAAGCAATGTGCAATTAGTAATATAGTTATTAACATCATATTGGAAACAAACAGATGAGTTGCCAAAATTCATTGATACTGTTCTATTGGTAGTATGAAGTTCATTGTATGTTTCAGTATTGTATCCATTACCATCATATTTTTCTTTAAACCAAAGAATATTATCATCTATTTCAAAACCGAACCCATCATCTCGATAATATGAGTGAACCATATTGTAATCAGCTAAATTCACTACTTTTGTTGATGAATCGTCATAATAAAGTTTAACCTTTAATTTATCGTACGGATATACCTGTCCTATTATTAAATCAGAAATATCCGGAAAGCTTACTATTTCTGCATTTACTATATCTTTTGATTTGGTTGCGACTATTCCAATTGGGGCTTTTTCATTGTAAGAACGAGTTATAAAAGCATATTCTTTATTACTTTCTAAATAGTAATATTCATCACCAGTTCTACTTGAAAATTTATAAGTGATTTCATTTTCATCATAATTTTCTTCTTTTATATATCCATTGTCAACAGAAAACTTATACATTCCTGTTTTATCAGGAGTAAAGAAAATTCTTCCATAAAATGTTTCAAGTTTTTCACCTGTTGTAAGGGTTTTAGCTGATAAATCACTTATATTAAAACGGAACTTTCTTTTTATTGATTGATCATAATTCCAATAATTACCCTTGCATCTAATTTTATACACATAATCCGAATTCAAATATAAATGTTCCCCATAACCAATCAATTCAAAATCTGTATTGTCATCACCATATGCATTTGATGTTATCCAAAATTGACAAGACCATTCATTTTCATCAAAACTCAACACATATTTGCCAGTTTTTTGTGGTGCAAACAAAAAATATTCTTCAAAATTTCCATCATTATCTGTTTCAATATAGTATTCCGTATCAAGTTCAATTTTATTAACGCTTGAAGAATCCTCAGCGAATGCTGAAAAATCAACTACCGACACAATGCTCAAAAGCATTGCAAGGGATAAAAATAAACTAATAACTTTTTTCATAATTAACCTCCTGTAAAAACAAAATATTTACTTTTATATTGTATCATTAAAAGTCAAAATTTGCAACAATGCAAAAAGCACCGAGTTCACAATTATGAATCTCGGTGCTTTTGATTATTTTTATTTAGTTTGGTGTATAAAGATTTGCATACGGGCGGGATGATGCCGGAACAAGCTTCTTAAAAGGCTTTGCCATAATAGTGTTATAATCGGCATTAAAGAATTTGCAGTATTTTTTAATATACATATCAAGTTCTTTTTTATCAGTTTCATCAAGATTTTGAACCTTAATATTATCGCTGATATTTTCCTTTGGAAAAGAGCCGCGAACAAAAATTTTGCCGCCGTGCATACCCGAAGCACAGTGAGTACCGAAAAGTTTTTCTCCCCTTTTCATATCAAGGCCGAGAAGAACAATAGTACCGCCCGCCATATATTCACCGAGGAATGAGCCTGCATTTTTGCCGATAACAAGAACCGGACGCATTTGCCTAAATTCTTTCATATGAATACCGCCACGGCAAGCCACATTATCACGAATGTAAATTTGACCGTCACGCATACCATAACCCATAGCGTCACCCGAATGGCCGTGAACTACGATTTCGCCGCCGCCCATTGTATTGCCGACTGCATCTTGGCAATTACCGTAAACAACAACTCTGCCGCCATTTAAATAGCAAGCCATATCATTGCCCGGCGTACCGTAAACTTCAACGGTTTTACCCTCATCAAGAGCGCAACCGATATATCGCTGGCCGTTAACATCTTTAACAGTAACTTTGTTTTGCTTTTTAAGTTGCTTTTCAATTTCTTCATTTACTGCTTCGTATCGAGTAAGCCCTGCTTCGATAATCATAACAAAATGCCCCCTCTCAATTTTTGAATTCTTGTTTCTTTATCAAACATAAATATTGACGGTGTATCCATAATATCACCCTCAAGTGAATTAAGGTCAACTTTATTTGAAATAAGATTTGTATAAATACCGGCATTTTCGCTTGAATTGATAAGCACAAAGCCTACGAGTTTATTACCCTCAAAAACAAGCCTTTTATAAACATCACCGTCAGATTTGATTTTATCACTATACTGCTCGCCCTGTGCATTTATAAGACCGCAGGTGCAAATGCGAAGTCCGAAAAAGTCAATTGCATTGACTGAATAAGTACCGTTTACAACTTCGCTTTCGCAAGCCATTTGATTGCCGGCAACTCTACCCTGCTGCACAGCATTAGGCCAAAGAGCAATAATTTTCTTTGAACCGTCAAGCATATCAACCGAAACAGTGCAATCACCTGCCGCATAAATATCTTTATCACTTGTTTGCATTGTATGAATATCTGTAATAATACCTCTGTTTACTTCAAGTCCGGCTTTTTCGGCAAGTTCGGTTTGAGGTCTTACACCGACTGCAAGTACAAGCAAATCGCATTTTAACACTTTTCCGTCTTTAAGAGTCACGCTCGTAATGTGCTTACCCTTTGACTGCGCTTTAACAACGGTATTTTCAAGATGAAATTTAATTGCGTTATTTTCTAAATGTTTTTTTACCTGGCGGGCAGATGTTTTATCAAGAATTGACGGAAGAACTCTTGGTGCAAGTTCAACAACATCAACACTCTTGCATATTTTTACAAGTCCTTCGGCAGCTTTCATACCGATAAGACCCGCACCGATAACCACCGCCTTTGTATTTTCATTTGCAAGCTTTTTCAGCTCTTTTGCAGATGCTAAATCAAGGAAAGTTACTGCATTATCCTTACCGTCAACATTTTCCATTGGCGGAACAAAAGGCTTTGAACCTGTTGCAAGGCAAAGTTTATCATAAGGGTATGATTTTTTGCCGACTTTAACGGTTTTATTTTTTCTGTCAATAGAAGTTACTTTGGCATCTGTAACAACATTTATATTATTAGCTTTATAAAATGCAGGCTTGCGCAGTGCCATATCACTTTCTTTAACTTTACCTTTAAGAAAATAGCTGATTGACGGGCGTGAATAAGGAAGATACGCTTCCACTGTAAGCATTGTAATATTGCCTTTAGCGTCAGCTTTTCTGATAGCTTCCGCTGTTGAAAGGCCTGCCGCGCAAGCACCGATAATAACATAATTCATTATTTAGCACCTCCCACTTCAAGCCATAACAAAGCGTGGTTAGGGCAATTTTTAACACAGGCAGGTTCTTCGCCTTGGCAAAGGTCACATTTATAAGCAATGTTTCCCTGCTTAATACAACCTATCGGACAAACAGCAAGGCAGGTCATACAGCCAATGCATTTATCCTCATTAACAGAAACTATGCCTGTTTTTTTATCTTTAGTCATTGCACCTGTAATGCAAGCTTTTACACAAGCCGGGTCATCACAATGGCGGCAATTAACTGCTACCGAAGCAACCTTATCACCAAAAACAGAAATTCTGCTTACCGGTTCAGGCTTCTCCGACTTATAAGCTTTAACTATATCTTTTGATTTTGAATGAGCTGTTTTGCAATAAACCTCACAAAGACGGCAGTTTATGCAAAGTTCTTCTCTTGCGAAAACTTTTTTCATATTTGCATATCCCCCTTATTCACCTGCGTGTTTAATGCCGAGTATTTCAAGTTCTTTATCGCTCAAACCTATACCACGAAGCATAAGTCTGTTACCGCGAAGCGAGTCGATAGAGTTAATACCCATACCGCCCATTATTTCTTTAATTTCGTGGTTCCAAGCACTGATTAAGTTAATTACTCTTTGATGTGCAATTTCAGGGTTAAGGCGGCGTGTTAAATCAGGCCTTTGAGTAGCGATACCCCAATTGCATTTACCTGTATTACAAGTTTGGCACATATGGCAGCCCATAGCAATAAGAGGAGCAGAAGCAACATAGCAGGCATCTGCGCCGAGAGCTATTGCCTTAACAATATCTGACGAACAGCGAAACGAACCTGCAGCAACAAGTGATACTGTTGAGCGGATACCCTCATCACGAAGTCTTTGGTCGGCAGAAGCAAGTGCAAGTTCAATAGGAATACCTACATTATCACGAATTCTTGTAGGTGCGGCACCTGTACCGCCCCTAAATCCGTCAATAACCACAATATCGGCACCGGCTCTTGCAACACCGGAAGCAATAGCTGCAATATTATGTACAGCCGCGATTTTAACAGAAACAGGTTTTTTATTATGTGTTGCCTGCTTAAGCGACCAAATAAGCTGGCGCAAATCTTCAATAGAATAAATATCGTGGTGCGGTGCAGGTGAAATAGCGTCTGAACCCTCCGGAATCATACGGGCATTTGATACTTCAACATTTACTTTTTCACCCGGAAGGTGACCGCCGATACCCGGCTTTGCACCCTGACCTATTTTAATTTCAACGAACTTTGAATTATTAAGATAATCTTTATGCACACCGAAACGGCCTGACGCTACCTGAACAACAGCATAATCGCCGAAAGAACGCAAGTCGGGATGAAGACCGCCCTCACCTGTATTAAACAATGTTCCGAGTTCAACGGCTGCCATAGCAAGTGACTTTTGAGCATTAAGTGAAATAGAACCAAAGCTCATAGCCGAAAACATAATAGGTGTTTCAAGCATAACCTGCGGAGGCATTTCAGTGATAGACTTACCTTTCTTTTCAACCTCAATTTTATCAGGCTTGCGACCTAATATAGTACGAATCTCCATTGGTTCACGAAGAGGGTCGATAGACGGATTGGTAACCTGTGATGCATTAAGCAAGATTTTATCCCAATAAATAGGATAAGGCTTTGGATTACCCATAGCGGAAAGAAGAACCGAGCCCGTTTCTGCCTGACGGCAGATTTCCTGCTGATAAGAAGGTGTCCAATTCGCATTATCACGATAATCACAAACATATTTTTCTATACGCAATGCTCCTGTCGGGCAGAGGTCAACACATCTGTGGCAGGCAACACAATTTTTTGAATTTACTAATACTGTTTTTCCGTCTTCATCAAAAAAGTGGCATTCATTTGAACACTGACGAACACAGCATCCACAATTTATGCAAAGTTCTTTATCACGAATAACAGTAAATCTGCGTGGAATATAATTTATCATCAGTTCTCATCCTCCTCTTCATCAATTTCAAGCGGAATAAATACAGGCTCTGCACCTGAAACAGACCATACTTCATCAGGATCAGGGCAAATAATTCTGATTGCCGATTCTTCAGAAGCAAAATAAGCACGGTTTCCTTTAGTTGCGGCAGTAAGTGAACGAAGCTTCAGCCTATCGTTAATAGCAAGAAGTCCCTTATTAGAACCGAGAATTACAGAAAACGGGCCATTAACAAGCGCACCGTTATAAATAGAACGAAGATCGGTAAAATATTTCTTTTTATCATCGTCCATTCTGTCAATTTCATCCCATTCAGGTGCTGTAAGTACATCTGCGGCAACTTCAATAGGAAGATTATGATGGCGCAAAAGATGGTCAAAAAGATAAGTGATAACTTCTGTATCTGTTTGCATCGTGCAAATATATCCAAACTGCTCAATATATCTGCGGTTGGCATCATATGATGATATTTCGCCGTTATGCACAATTGACCAATCAAGAATATTAAACGGATGAGCGCCTCCCCACCAGCCGGGTGTGTTAGTCGGGAATCTGCCGTGCGCTGTCCAAATATAAGCTTCATATTGATCAAGCATATAAAATTCGCCTACATCTTCAGGATAACCTACTGCTTTAAAGCAGCCCATATTTTTACCACTCGAAAAGATATAAGCACCCTCTATTGCATTATTAACTTTGGTTACACACTGCGCAACATATTCAAGTTCGTCAAGCCTTGCGTCTTTCATTCGCACACGGTTTGCCTTGCCGAAATAACGCCAAATATCAGGGCCTTTTTCAATGCTTGGAACTTGGCGGGTAGGTATTCTCTCCGCAACATCAATATTAAAATGCCTAAAAAGAAAATCTTCGCACTGCTTTCTTGCCTCGCTTGAATCATAGAAAACATGAATAGCGTATTCATCCTTATGTTCAGGATAAATACCATAAGCAGCAAAACCACCGCCAAGACCATTTGACCTATCGTGCATAAGTGCAATAGATTTAATGATTTGAGAACCGTTTATGCGGTTGCCTTTTCTGTCAATAATAGCAGCAATGGCACAGCCTGACGGAATTCTGATTTCTCCCTCTTTCAACATAGTATCCTCTCCTTAAGTTATGTGTAAATAACAATATATTTTATGAACATAATGTTCAATAAATATCGTGTTTTCTTAATTTTACAATAAATAGCACTTATTAGTCAATTATACAAATTACAAAATTAGCGCTATTTTTAAGTTATTTTATGTATAATATCACAGTATTCATACAGTTTTTAGTATAGTTATTCAGTTTCTTATGTATACGGTTGTATTTTTATACATATCACATAAAAGAAAAAGGACTGAATTAACAGTCCCTTTTTTTTGGTAGAAAATAGCAAAAACAATTATATAAAAGAGATTTTACAAATCTGTTTTACACATCATCCTCACCCTGCAAAGCATCATATCCTCTTTCGCCGGTACGAACTTTAACCGCATCTTCAACATCATAGATGAAGATTTTACCGTCGCCGATATTACCGGTATAAAGCACATCCCTTGCAGTTTCAATAACTGTTTCAACCGGAACAGCAGAAACAACCATTTCAAGTTTCATTTTAGGGTTAAGATTCATTTCTTCGATTTCAACACCACGGTATTTTCTGATGTGGCCTTTTTGTGTGCCGCATCCCATTACATTTGTAACAGTCATACCGGTAATGCCGATTCCATTCATAGCAGATTTAATTTCTTCAAACTTAGCAGGATTAAATATCATAACAACTTTTGATAAAGCCGGTGATTTTTTAGTCGTATAAGTTTCAACTTCAACTGCCTTTTCAACCGGAGCAAGCGGAGTTGCAGGTACACTTGCTTTTGGAGCTGAAGCTTTGATAGAAGAAGATGTTGCAAAAGCCATAGCCGGCATAAAATCTGCGTAAGCAGACGGAAGATTATGTTCGGTAGCATCAAGACCTTTGATTTCTTCCTCTTCAGATACGCGAAGTCCGTTAGTTTTCTTAATAATGAAAAATACTATTGTCATAGTAACAATTGTCCAAGCGGCAACACAAACAAGACCTAATAACTGCTTGCCGAGAAGCGAGAAGCCGCCGCCATAGAAAAGGCCTTGGAATGAATCATTACCCGGTACGGTTGTAGTGGCGAAAAGACCGACTGCAACAGTACCCCACATACCATTTACACAGTGAACTGCAACAGCACCGACAGGGTCATCAACTTTAAGCTTAATATCAATAAATTCTACTGCAACAACTACAAGAATACCTGATACAACGCCTATAATGCAAGAGCCAAGTGCATCAACAACATCACAACCGGCAGTTACTGCAACAAGACCTGCAAGTGAAGCGTTAAGTGACATTGAAACATCAGGCTTACCGTTTTTAATCCAAGTGAAAATCATAGTTACACAAGTAGCAACAGCAGGAGCACAAGTTGTGGTTACAAATATTGAAGCAAGCTGTGGGCCGCTTTTTGCAGCAGCACCGTTGAAACCGTACCAACCAAACCAGAGAATGAACACACCAAGTGCACCGAGAGTTAAAGAGTGTCCCGGAATAGCTTTAGCAACTTTTTTGCCTGTTTTCTTATCTTCAACATACTTGCCGATACGAGGGCCAACCATAATTGCGCCGATAAATGCTGTGATACCGCCAACCATATGAATAGCACAAGAACCCGCAAAATCGTGGAAGCCGAGATTTGCAAGCCAACCGTTTGGATTCCAAATCCAACCTGCTTCAATAGGATAAACAACAGCAGAAATTACAGCTGAATAAATACAATAGCTTGAAAACTTTGTACGCTCAGCCATTGAACCTGAAACAATAGTTGCCGCTGTTGCGCAAAATACAAGGTTAAATACAAAATTAGACCAATCAAAATTTTGATAATTTGTGAAAACGCCCAAGGTTGGCATACCGCAAAAGCCACCTAAAACTTCTTCACCCATCATAAGACCGAAACCAAGCAATATAAACATCGGAGTACCGATACAAAAATCCATAAGGTTTTTCATAATAATATTGCCGGCATTTTTAGCCCTGGTAAAGCCTGTTTCCACCATAGCAAAACCGCATTGCATAAAGAAAACAAGAGCCGCACCGATTAAAAACCAAATGCCGAACACTTCACTGTCGACTTTTTCAAGAATAGATGTTATATCCATATATTCTTCCTCCTAAAATTAAATATTTTGTAATGATAAAAAGAAAATAAAAAAGAGGCACGACAACTCATAACATTGTCGCACCTCATTGTGCTAAAAATATATGTCAAGCCGACACCGGAAAGCGATGCCGGCCTAACAAATGGCATAATTGCCATAAGAGAGGGTTAAGTAAAAGATACAGATTAGTAATTAACCATATATCTGTCGATTTCCCACTGTGAAACCTTTGTTCTGTATTCATCCCATTCAGCTTTCTTGCCTTCGGTATAAGCATTGAATACATGGTCGCCTACTGTTTCTTTAACAAATGGGTCAGCTTCTGAAGCTTCAATTGCTTCTTCAAGTGAACCAGGAAGGCAATCAATACCTTTTGCTGCAAGTTCTTCATCTGAAAGGTCAAATACATTATAATCAACTGCAGGAGCAGGAGAGATTTTATTCTTAATTCCGTCAAGACCTGCTGCAAGGCAAAGTGCCATTTCAAGATATGGGTTACAAGTTGGGTCAGGGCAACGAAGCTCTACACGAGTACCCATTCCTCTTGCTGCAGGAATACGAACAAGACATGAACGGTTAGATGCTGACCAAACAATATAGGTAGGAGCTTCATAACCAGGTACAAGTCTTTTATATGAGTTTACGGTTGGGTTTGAATATACTGCAATACTCTTAACATGCTTTAAAAGACCGCCGATGAAATAATGTGCCACTTCGCTCAAACCGTCTTCGCTTTCAGGGTCATAGAAAGCATTAACTACTTTACCGTCAGCATCTTTAGTCATAAGTGACATATTTGTGTGCATACCTGAACCGTTGATACCATAAATCGGCTTTGGCATAAATGTTGCATGAAGACCATGCTTTGTAGCATAAGTTTTAACAACATGCTTGAAAGTCATTACACGGTCTGCTGTTGTCATTACTTCATCAAACTTAAAGTCGATTTCGTGCTGACCTTCAGCTACTTCGTGGTGTGATGCTTCAATTGTATATCCCATTTCCTCAAGAGCGAGGCAAATATCACGGCGGCAGTTTTCACCATGGTCAATAGGGTTAAGGTCAAAGTAACCACCTTCGTCGCCTGTTGTTGTAGTTGGGTTGCCGTCTTCATCAAGTTTGAAAAGGAAGAATTCACATTCAGGGCCTACATTAAAGCTGTAACCCATTTCAGCAGCTTCATCCATAACCTTTTGAAGAACATTTCTTGGGTCACCGAGGAACGGTGTTTTATTATCGGCACAATATACCGAGCAGATAAGACGAGCTGTCTGTGCGTTCTGGTGCTTTCTCCAAGGGAAAATAGTCCATGTATCATAATCAGGATGAAGATACATATCACTTTCGTTAATTCTTACAAATCCATCAATTGATGAACCGTCAAACATACATTCATTGTCAAGTGCTTTTTCAAGCTGTGAGCTTGTGATAGCGACATTTTTCATAATGCCGAAAACATCTGTAAACTGAAGTCTGATAAATTCAACTCCGTTTTCCTGTGCACTTTTAAGGATGTCTTCTTTTGTGTACTTACTCATAGTAAATACTCCTCTCTTGAGTAATTTTGTAAATTAAAGCAAAAAATAGGCGCTCCGAATCAACTCGGAACGCCTTTGTTCTTACTACACTTTCATTATAGTCAGCAGATATAAATTTGTCAACGATTTTGTTCAATTTTGTCAATTTACTGCGTGAGCATCAATTCATGTTAAAACTTTTTGTATGATATGCCAAAAATAAGATACTATGATAAATCAAGATACTTTTCATCAATTACTTTTTTCACGAGTTTATTATAGTATTCGGGTGTTCCGCCGTTTTGTGAATGTGACTTTGCAAGTTCATCTGTATAGTCGGAAAGTTTATAAACATCAAATCTAAATTTATCACCGTCTGTTCTGTTATAATGAGTAACAATCGGAATAAACTTACCGTTAACAGTTATTTTTCCGTTTTTCTTTTCAATATCAACACTTGCAATACCGCCGCAAAGCTGGTCAATTTCAATTTGATGTGAAATAAAATTACCAAGCGAATAATAAACAAGCATTTTGTGGCCGCTTTCATTAGTAACTTCCTTAACCGGCTCAATTACATGCGGGTGACAACCGATAACAAGGTCAACACCCAATTTACTAAACAAATCTGTGTATTCCTTTTGATAATCCGAAATACTGAAGCTGTTTTCCGTCCCCCAATGCGGAAATACAATTACCACATCGGCATTTGCCCTTGCTTCCTTAATATCTTTAGTTACTTTATCCTTGTCCATCATATTAACAATCCAAGGTTTATCACTCGGAAGATCAATACCGTTAGTGCCATAAGTGTAATTAAGCAATGCAAATGTAATATTATTTTTTACATAATACTTTATAGTGTTATAACTCTTTTCATCTTCGTTAATACCGAGATAAACAACATTCTTATGCTTTTTAAAATATTCAATTTCATTCATAATGCCTTGTGAGCCTTTATCCATTATATGATTATTGGCACAGTTAAATATATCGAATCCGGCATTTATTGCGGCATCGCCGATTTCCTGAGGAGAATTAAACACAGGATAGCCCGCATATTCAAAATCAGAGCCGCCAAGTACAGTTTCCTGGTCGATTACGGAAACATCATATTTTTGAATTACAGGGGCAATGTTTTGGTAAAGCGAAGTATAATCATAACTTCCGTCTTCCTGCTTGCCTGCGTCAATCAATGTATTATGAATAAGATTATCGCCGACAGCGCAAAGCGTAACCTTTCCATCTGAATTTTCGCTTACAGGCTCACTGTTTTGCTCATTAACTGCAGAAACGGAAGTTTCGGCAGTCGGTTCTTTTATATCTTCTGTTCTTGTTAAATGCCCACTCACTGCAAGAACAATCAAAACGAATATTGCAACAAAAATAGGAATAAGTATTATAGGACTGAATTTTTTATTTTTAGACATAATGTCACCTCATATCAGTATTAGCTTAAATATTATATCATATATCAATTTGCAAAACAACAAATTTTTAAGGTGAGAAAATGGCAACAGCATTAACTTATGTGTTTTTTATTATCGGCTTAATTTTAATAATTAAGGGCGGTGATATTTTCGTTGACAGTGCAACAAAAGTTGCAAATATGCTTGGTGTTCCTAAATTTATCATTGGTGCTACAATAGTATCAATCGCAACCACACTGCCAGAAATTATAGTAAGTATTCAGGCAACATTAAGCAAAAATGTTGATATGGCGGTCGGCAATGCGATAGGTTCCGTCACTGCAAATACAGCTTTGATTTTAGGACTTTTTATTACATTTATGCCATTTGAAATAAAAAGAAAAGATATTTCATTTAAAAGTATCGCTATGATATTTGCTGTTGTTTTTATAATAATAGGCTGCATCGTAACGCAAAAGAAAGAGCTAAGCTTTAAAGGTGAAGTCGGAGAATATTATTTTCTTTCGGCTTTGGGTGTAACTCTCTTATTTACAGTATTTGCAATATTTATTTTTGAAAACATAAAATGCATAAAAAGCGAAACAAAAAGTGATGAAAGCAAAATATCATACTGCACAAAAGAAAAAGTGAGTTGCATAATTCTTTTTATTTTAGGTGCTGTGGGCATAATATTCGGTGCAAAACTTCTTGTTAAATATGCCACACAAATTGCCATAAGCCTAAATATTTCGCAAAGAGTAATAAGCGTTATCGCAGTTGCTATCGGCACTTCCCTGCCGGAGCTTGTAACAGCTCTTACAGCACTAAAGAAAAAATCCGGCTCACTTTCAGCCGGAAATATACTTGGTGCAAATATAATCGATTTAACTTTAATTCTTCCGATTTGCTCACTAATATCAATTACAAAAGGAACCGGTGAACTCGCGGTTTCACTTTCCTGCGTTAATTTTGATTGTGTAATGTGCTTAGGCGTAATTTTAATAGCGGTTTTGCCGACAATAATAACGCAAAAATTCCAAAGATGGCAAGGAATACTGCTCCTTTTAACCTATGGTGGGTATATTTATTTCGTAGGCAAATAAAAAACAGAGGCAGCTTTTCAACCGCCTCTGCAAAAACTATTGATTTTTATTTAACTGTTACCTTAACAGTCTTATAAACACCGTTTTGAGCGTAAACATAAATTGTGCATTTGCCCTTCTTCTTAGCCTTAATCTTGCCTTTTGAATTTACTGTGGCAATCTTAGTATTTGAAGATTCATAGCAAATAGCTCTGTGTCTTCTGATTTTTTTATCCTTCTTGATTTCAGAAGCTTTGATTTTGAAAGTCTTACCTTTCTTAATTGTAGCCTTTGTTTTATTTACCTTAACAGCCTTTGCTACACCGTATTTTCCGCCAAGAGTAGTTGCGTGAATTTTCTTTGACACAGCGGTAGTAACTTTAGCACCGTTAATATTTTTAAATGCTACGATATTGTACTTGTAATAAGTACCTTTCTTAAGCTTCTTTTGAGTATAAGATGTTGTTTTACCTGAAACAACTTTAAGTACTTTGTACTTACTCTTAGCTCCGCACTTTGCGCCGTAAACAATGTAACCGTCTGCATTCTTAACCTTATTCCACTTTACAGTCACGCTTTTTTTAGTAATCTTAGTGGTTTTTGCTTTTAAAAGACCGAAGTTTGAACCTTTATAATCACCGTCGCCCTTAACAGGTGTACCTGTCATTACCTTTTCAGTTAATGATGAAGTCTCACTTGAAATATTATTTTGGGTAAGATAAATATAAATTAACTTGGCTGTTGCAGAATCTACACCGTAACTATTGGCAATTTTGTTTTCACCCGGTGTAAGCGGAGGTGTTGACGGCGCCGGAGTTGCCGGAGCTGAAGGTGTCGACGGAGTTGAAGGTGTTGACGGAGTTGAAGGTGTTGGATTTGGTGCCGGTTGACTTGGTGCAACATAATTAGGATTAGCCACACCGCAAACCAAGCAATTAGCTGAATTATTGCCAAAGTTATGACCTGTTGCCTTAATCATTTCACCTATTTTCAATGTTTCATGACAAACTGAACATATGGTATCGCTTTGCTTACCGTCTTTTGTGCAAGTTGGTCTAACAGAATTGTTAGCAGAAACAGGTTTGTGACCTTTTGCATCAATTTTTTCTTGCTTAACAAGAACTTCATTGCAAACCGAGCAATGTTTACCCTCTGTTAAACCTGATTGAGTACAAGTCGGTGCTACCGCTTCATCAATTACTTCTGTATGACCTAATGCTTTTACATAATCATCTTTATATGTGTCACCGCAATTTTTACATTTATAAATTGTATATCCCTGTTCGGTACAGGTCGGTGCTACAACATTTTTAATATATGAATGTCCAAGCTTTGTACCTTCTTTTGTAACAACATCCTTATGGTTACATACCTTACAAATTCTTACGCTATATTCATCTTCTGTACAAGTAGCCGGATGTACTGTCGTCTCTCCGTATTGGTGACCTGTTGGAGATTTAACATTGTTATAAAATTTTTCACCATCTTTGTTTTGGTAAAGTGTGTAACCAAATTCAGTACATTTAGGTGGAACTGTTTCAACTAAAGTATATCCTGAAGGTACTGTATATGATGTGTCTACTTTTTTTTCATCGCCGCATTTGCTGCAAACGATTTTCTTTTCAGCTTCAAAATACTGATAGTTATGGCCTGTTGCCTTAATTACTTCACCGCCGGTATGCTTTCCGCACTTTGAGCATTCATATTCAGCTTCTTTACCGTCTGCTGTACAGGTAGCTTCTTGTTTTTTCGATACTAAAATTGAATAATCGTGCTTAAGAGCAGGAATTACATCGCCGCCTATTGTATCACCGCAGTTTTTACATCTCTTTTCTTCAGTTTTACCTGGAGTTTCGCAAGTGGCATCAACCTTTGGCGAAACAACTTCATAATCATGGCCTTTTTTCTTTTCGCCTACTTCAGTTTTTATTCTGTGGCAAACTGAACATTCGTATACAATCTGTTCGTCCTGTGTACATGTTGCAGGTGTCGAAGATTTCTTTACATAATGGTCATCACACAAAGCCCAATCTTTATATCCGCATTCTGAACAGGTGCGGATATGACCGTTTTTACCATCTTGTGTAATTTGTGAGTATGCGCCATAATTATGCGGCGTTTTTTTTGCCGGTACTATTTTCTTTTCAAAATAGTCAACATTTGCACTTGCAGTTTTTTCAACAGCAGGCTGCCATTCAAATGTTACAGTGCAATGGCCTGTTTCATCACGATCTTCATAACTATCACTGAGAACAGGTACAACTATTTTATCTCCTGCTTTATAATAGTTATCTGAAAGAAGATCTGTATTTGAATTTGTAAACTTAATGCGATATTGCTTACTGTTTTCAAGCTTAAGTTTTGCTTTTTCATAAGCACTAACGCGATTTTTAATATCGTTTGTACAATTTGCAACTCTAACTGCAGTGTCTGATATATCGGTTGCATCCTTACCGTCATTTTGGTTAAAAGATGAATTCGGGTCACAATCATACAAATCCTGTATTGCTTTGTAATACTCATTAACTGCATCAGGAGTATACAATGTCTGGTCAAAACTTTCCAAATCTTTTGCAGCTTCTTTTGCAGCTGTAACAATCGGCTTATAGTTTACAACATAAATTGTTGAACTTGACTGTCCTGAATTATTATCATAAGCAGTTGTAAAATCTACATTACTTGAATTTGTTGTCCAATAAAGTTTTTTAGCCAAAAAACCGTCTGCGATAAAAGAAGCGTCATTATCAATATTTGAATCAATATGAAGAAAACTTGCCAAATTTCTCTTGCCACGGTCATTACCGAAATTGTAGAATTGATTAGCGTTTTCACCACTGCTGATAAATTCAGTTAAAACCTTTGCTTCAAAACCAAATGGTGTATTATTACCGTACATATTGGCGTTGAAGTTTTGATTTTGTTCAGTTGAAGTTTTACTTCCGCGCCAAGTATCAGCATAGAAATTTGCACTGTGAGCCGGCGAAGTGGCATTAGATATACGCTCACTGTCATATGGTGCAGCATAGTAAATTGTTCTATTACCATCAAATAGAGTGTTAGCTGAATTTTGAGCTACACACATAATCGGTATATAAGCATCAGTCGTGCCATCCCACATAAGTACAGCTGACGGATAAAAAGTCATAAATTCCAAATAATTACTTTGAAATCGCAAGCAGTTATTTTCGCAGTTATAAGCGCTCGGCCAATAAAGTACATTTGAAGACGGAGCATATGATGGTTTATGAGATTTACCGTCTGATGAGCTTAATTCATTAACCTCAGCACTGTTACTCCAAAAAACTTCACTCAAACCTGTCTTTGCTGTAAAGGTTTTTGACGGAGCTGCATGGTACTTTTTGTTTGTTTCGTCAATGTTTGAGCTTACGCTCTTTGACGTAGCCGCAGATGCAGTAACAGCTGTAAACGGAGTTACAGTCATTATCATTATAAGCGACATAAGGCATGCAATTGTTTTTTTGAATGAAAACATAGATTATTCCTCCCACATATATAATATAGTTTTAGTATTGTTTTTATATTAACATAAGAAATCATTTTTTGCAATATTTTGTACATATTTTTTAATGTCATACTGTATTTTTATGCAAAATTTTATACAGTATTTTTACAATGTACAAAAACGACGGAATATAAACAAAAAAGTGCCACAAAAGTGGCACTTTTTATAAATTTGTTAATTAAACAGGATGAACCTTTGATTCAAAGTCTTCATGCTTACCGTCAAGATTGTATTTTTTATCTCTTCTCTTTTGGAAGAACTTTACAGCAACCTGACCAAACTGAGCATATGAAAGAACATCTTCTTCCTGCTCATAATATTCTTTAATTTCATCCTTGAAATCATCAATTTTATCATGAATAAGGTCAGCAGGGCGGCAGGTGATAATTTCATCATCGCCTACAATCTTCTTCTGGAATTCAGGGTCAATATCACAAGGTGTTTTACCGTACTTACCGGCAACCATATCCTTAAATTCCTTGGTTACCATCTTATATCTTTCACCCATAATAACATTGAAAACAGCCTGTGTACCAACGATTTGAGATGTAGGAGTAACAAGCGGTGGGTAACCTGAATCTTCCCTTACTCTCGGAACTTCGGCAAGAACTTCATCAAGCTTATCTGCCTTGCCTGCCTGCTTAAGCTGTGATACAAGGTTAGAAAGCATACCGCCCGGAACCTGATAAAGAAGAGTATTAGCATCAACACCAAGCATTTTAGGGTCAAGAAGACCTGATTTAAGATACTTTTCACGAAGCGGTGTGAAGAAATCTCTAATTTCTGAAAGAGCCTTAATATCAAGACCCGTATCATACTCTGTACCTTTAAGTGCGGCAACCATTGATTCGGTAGCCGGGTGAGAAGTACCCATAGCAAGCGGGCTCATAGCAGTATCAATTACATCAACACCTGCTTCAATACCCTTAAGGTGAACCATAGAAGCAAGGCCTGAAGTATAGTGAGAGTGAAGCTGAACAGGAATATCAACTGTACTTTTAAGTGCTTTAACAAGGTCATAAGTTCCGTAAGGAGTTAAAAGACCTGCCATATCTTTAATACAGATTGAATCTGCACCGGCGTTTTCAAGTTGCTTTGCATAATTGCAATAATAATCAATATCAAAAACAGGGCCGGTGGTATATGAAATAGCAGCTTGAACATGACCGCCGTATTTCTTGGCTGCATCAATAGCTGTTTGAAGGTTACGAACATCGTTAAGAGCATCAAATATTCTTAAAATATCAATACCGTTATCAATACTCTTTTTTACAAAATAATCAACGAGTTCATCAGAATAATGGCGGTAGCCGAGCATATTCTGACCTCTGAAAAGCATTTGAAGCTTTGTGTTAGGACATTTTTTACGAATAAGACGAAGCCTATCCCAAGGGTCTTCATCAAGGAATCGAAGACAACTGTCGAAAGTTGCACCGCCCCAACATTCAAGTGAGTGGTAGCCGATTTTATCCATTTTTTCGAGGATGTCTTCAAATTCGTCAGTTCTCATACGAGTTGCAATCAAAGACTGATGAGCATCACGAAGAACTGTTTCAGTAATACCGATTTTAGCCATTTATGACACCTCTTAGTTTAATGTAATGATAACCTGGCCTGCTTCAACGCTGTCACTCTTTGAAACATTGATTGATGCAACAGTACCATCCTGTGGAGCAACGATTTCATTTTCCATTTTCATAGCTTCAAGAATGCAAAGAACTGAACCGCTTGAAACTGAATCGCCTACTGAAACCTTAACATCAAGGATAGTACCAGGCATAGGAGCTTCAACCTTAACTGAACCTTCTGAACCCTGAGCTGCCGGTGCAGGTGCTGCGGCAGGAGCCGGTGCAGGTGCAGCAGCAGGTGCCGGAGCAGGTGCAGCAGCAGGAGCCGGTGCTGATACAGGAGCTGTAGCATTTGCACCTTCCTGAACTGTAACATTATAAGCTGTACCGTTTACGGTAATTGTATAGTTTTTCATATTTTAATCCTCCATTATTTAACAGAATGTTTTCTTGGTAAAGTATTTTCTCTTTTACCTGCAAGAATATCAAGTGCAGAAATAACTTTTGCACGGGTATCGGCAGGAGCAAAAATATCATCAACTGCGCCACAAGCTGCGGCAGTAAATGGCGAAGCAACCTTTTCAATATATTCTTTTTCAAGGTCTTGCTTGCTTTCGCCGTTTGCAAGTCTGTCATTAAATAAAAATTGAACAGCAGACTCGGTAGGAAGCGGAGAAGCAACACTCTTATCCCAAGCGAAAGTAAAGTCTGCATTTGAGCCTTTACCTGCAAGAACAATATATGCAAGGCCGACTGCATTACCTGTAATTACAGAAATTTTAGGTGTAGTTGCAGTTGCATAAGCACTTGTAAGTTTAGTAAATGCTGTAAGGCATTGATTTTCCTTGCCCGGCTTATTAACAGTACCGTTTGCATTAACCAAAGTTACAACCGGAATTGAATAAGCATCGCAAAGCTTAACCATAGCTTCAGCCTTATAAGAACAGCAAGGGCAAATAGGTTCACCTTCAAATGCAACAAAGCCTACTGTTGTACCCATAACTGTTGCAAGAGCTGTTTTACATTTCTTTTCTGAATATCCGCCCTTAAGTTCAACTACTGAATTTGCATCTGCAATACTGTTAATAACAGCCATTGCATCATCACCGTCATTTGCAAAAGTGCTTGGTGCTTCAAATTCAAAAAGAGGAGAAGGGGCAAGGTTATTTGACGGAAGAAGCGAAGCAAGATTTTTAACCTGTGCCACTGCATCTTCAAAAGTATCGCAAAGAATATCAACAGTTCCTGCTTCATAGCTTTCTTCGGCAGTAACTTCACTTGGAGCTGTTACATAAAAATCAGCATCCTTAACCGCTACTACAACATCAGCCATATTTGCAATAAGAGCAGATGTACCGAGGCAAGAACCTGCAACAATTGAAATTTGAGGGCATACGCCGCTCATTGATGTTGATGCTTTAACAAGATCACCGTAAGCATTCATAACTTCAAAACCTTCGGTAAGCTTAACACCATTTGAATCATACACGCCGATGACCGGACAACCGGTTTTTAAAGCGAGTTCATAAATCTTTTTAATTTTAGCACACTGTGCAACACTTACAGCACCGCTGTCAACAGTTACATCCTGTGAAAATGCATAAACTGCACACTCATTAACTGTTCCAAAGCCGGCAACAACTTCAACTGAGCCGTCAGCTGATTTAGCATAAGCATCAATTTCAGTAAATGAACCGTCATCAAAAAGTGCTTCAAGTCTTTTAAGTGCTTTTGAGTCGTTCACTGTTTTGTCCTCCTTAAATTGTGACAGAGCATTTATGAAAAATTTAAAATATTCCAAATTTGCCTATTATAGATTTTAACACTTTGGGATAGCAATATCAATATTTTTTATAAATTTTATTATGTTTTGCCGATTTTGTTAAAAAATTATTTAATATATTAGTGGCATTTGAGCATAAAATAAAAAAATCAAGACTTGGACCGTGAAGCCCAAGCCTTGATTTAATGATATAAGGGAAATATTATATCTGTCTTTATTACTCGCTGAAAAGCGGAGTTGAAAGGTATCTGTCACCTGTATCAGGTAAGAGAGCAACAATTGTTTTGCCCTTATTTTCAGGCCTTTTAGCAAGTTCTTTTGCTGCCCAGAGTGCTGCGCCGCTTGAAATGCCGACAAGTACACCCTCTTGCTTAGGAAATTCCTTACCTGTTGCAAATGCATCTTCGTTTTCAACTGCGATGATTTCATCGTAAATATCTGTATTAAGAGTATCAGGAACAAAGCCTGCGCCGATACCTTGAATTTTATGAGGGCCTGCTGTACCCTTTGAAAGAACAGGTGATGTAGCCGGTTCTACTGCGACTACCTTTACATTAGGATTTTGGCTCTTAAGGTATTCGCCGACACCTGAAAGTGTACCACCTGTGCCTACACCTGCTACGAAAATATCAACTTTGCCTTCGGTATCGTTCCAAATTTCAGGGCCTGTTGTTGCCTTATGAGTTGCAGGGTTTACAGGATTGGTAAACTGGCCTGCAATAAAGCTGTTTGGAAGTTCGCTTGCAAGTTCTTCTGCCTTTGCGATAGCACCCTTCATACCCTTTGCACCGTCTGTCAAAACAAGTTCGGCGCCGTATGCTTTCATAAGATTTCTTCTTTCAACGCTCATAGTTTCAGGCATTGTGATAATGAGTTTATATCCCTTTGCAGCAGCTACACTGGCAAGGCCGATACCTGTGTTACCGCTTGTAGGTTCAATAATAACTGAATCTGCTTTAAGCTTTCCTGTTTTTTCTGCGTCTTCAATAATTGCCTTTGCAATTCTGTCTTTAACAGAGCCTGCCGGATTGAAATATTCAAGCTTTACAAGAACTGTTGCTTCAAGATTGTTTTCTTTTTCAAAATTCTGTACCTCAAGAAGTGGTGTTTTACCAACGAGGTCAAGTGCTGATTTATAAATAGCCATAATAAATAATCTCCTTAAATTTAATCAAATAATTTAGAATTTAAAATTAGTCGATTGCGGCGAAAGCTTCGTCGAGATCGTGAATAATATCGTCAATATGCTCTGTACCGATAGAAAGTCTGATTGTATTAGGCTTAATATCCTGTTCTGCAAGTTCTTCAGGGCTAAGCTGACTGTGTGTTGTGGTTGCCGGATGAATAACAAGTGATTTAACATCTGCTACATTTGCAAGGATTGAGAAAATCTTTAAGCTGTCAATAAACTTCTTGGCTTCTGCTTCTCCGCCCTTAATTTCAAATGTGAAGATAGAACCTGCACCGTTTGGAAAATACTTGTTATAAAGTTCTTTATATCTTGGGTCAATGCTTGGATGATTAACCTTTTCAACTTTAGGGTTATTAACAAGATATTCAATAACTTTCTTTGTGTTTTCAACATGGCGTTCAACACGAAGTGAAAGTGTTTCAAGACCTTGAAGAAGAAGGAATGCATTGAACGGTGAAATTGTAGCACCGGTATCACGAAGAATGATTGCACGAATGTATGTTACAAATGCTGCCGGGCCAACTGCTTCTTGGAATGAAATACCGTGATAGCTTGGGTTAGGGTCGGAAATCTGTGGGTATTTGCCACTTGCTTTCCAATCGAAATTACCGCTGTCGACGATTACACCGCCCAAAGTAGTACCGTGACCGCCGATAAACTTAGTAGCACTGTGAACTACAATATCTGCACCGTATTCAATAGGTCTTAAAAGATAAGGCGTTGCAAATGTTGAGTCAATAACAAGAGGAATGTTATGTGAATGTGCAATATCTGCAAGCTTTTGAATATCAATAAGATTTGAATTTGGATTGCCGAGTGTTTCAATAAAGATTGCTTTTGTGTTATCCTGAATTGCATTTTCAAAATTAGCAAGGTCATCAGGGTCAACAAAAGTTGTTGTTACACCAAACTGTGAAAATGTATGTTCAAGATAGTTATAAGTACCGCCGTAAATTGTTTTTGCTGATACAATGTGGTCGCCTGCCTGTGCAAGAGCTTGGAAAGTATACGCAAGTGCTGCTGCACCTGAAGCTGTTGCAAGAGCGGCCACACCGCCTTCAAGAGCTGCAACTCTCTGTTCAAAAACATCTTGTGTTGAATTGGTAAGTCTGCCATAGATATTGCCTGCATCTGCAAGGCCGAATCTTGCCTGTGCGTGATCGCTGTTTTTAAATACATATGAAGTTGTTTGATAAATAGGAACTGCTCTTGAATCTGTTGCCGGGTCCGGTTCTTCCTGACCTACATGAAGTTGAAGTGTTTCAAAATGATATTTATATTCTGACATAATGTTAATTTCCTTTCGATGTTAAAATTAGTTTTTAAATTTGTAATAAGTATTAAAGCTAAAATAATTTATGATTTTACATATAACATCGAAAGCACATTCGTTGATTTTTAACATTAGCGACTGTTAATTTGCTGCAAATTTTATTCATAACAATCTCTCCTTAAATATTTCCCTTATTACCTACGAGGTTTATAGGTTATCTATGTGATGTCTACACTATACAACACATTACCTATTTTGTCAATAGGTTTTTAGTGTTTTTTTAAATATTTTTTCATAAGACAGAAAAATGCCCGAAAACACAAGGTTTTTCGGGCATTTAGTTTTTTGATATTTTCAATTATTTAAGCACAAAGCCTACTTTTTTCATAACTTTATCAAGTGTGCGCTGGGATACACGCTGTGCCAAATCAGCACCTTGAGTCCATTTTTCCTGAAGATAAGCTTTATCTTTCATAAGTTCATTATAACGCTTTTGAACAGGTTCAAGCTCGGCAACAACTGCTTCACCTACTGCGGTTTTAAAATCACCGTAGCCTTTGCCGGCAAATTCACTTTCAATAGCATCAAATGTTTTGCCTGTAACTGCTGAATAAATTGACATAAGGTTATTTATTCCGTCTTTACCCTCGGCATAGCGAACACTCATTTCACTGTCGGTTACAGCACTCTTAAACTTTTTCATAATAACATTAGGTTCATCTGTAAGATAAACTGTACCTTTAGGGTTAGGGTCTGACTTACTCATCTTTCTTGTAGGGTCAGCAAGGCTCATAACCTTTGCCGCAGTTTTGGTAATATACGCTTCAGGAACAGTGAATACATTACCATATATACCGTTAAAACGCTCGGCAATATCCCTCGTGATTTCAAGATGTTGCTTTTGGTCAACACCAACAGGAACAACATCTGCCTGATAAAGAAGAATATCTGCCGCCATAAGTGAAGGGTAAGTAAAAAGACCTGCATTTACATTATCCGAGTGTTGCTGTGACTTATCCTTAAACTGTGTCATTCTGCTAAGCTCACCAAATTGAGTATAGCAATTAAGTATCCAAGCAAGCTGCGAATGTTGCGGCACATGTGACTGAATAAAGAGAATACTCTTATCAGGGTCGAGTCCGGTAGCCATAAGTAAGGCATAAAGCTGGGTAGTTTGAGTTCTGAGCTTTTGCGGGTCTTGCCTTACGGTAATTGAGTGCAAATCGGCAATGCCGAACACTGTATCAAAATCATCTTGGAAATCTTTCCAGCCACGCATTGCCCCGAGATAATTGCCCAAAGTAGGCACAGAGGTAGGTTGGATAAGTGAAAGACTTCTTTTTTTGCGTTCTTTTTTAATTTCTTCTGCCATTGTTTTTCTCCGATTATCTATATAATTTAGCTACTTCGCCCAAAGCCTTAACACCGTTTATAATACCGTCATCGGTAGGGGTTGAGAAATTAAGGCGAATGTAGTGCGATTCCTGTGTATCATCCATTAAAAATGCATTACCCGGAACGACTGCAACATTCTTTTCAACTGCTTTTTTAACAAATTCAAGCATATTTACATTATCAGGCAATTTGCACCAAACAAAAAGTCCGCCTTCCGGCTTAACATATTCTACAAAATCGCCAAGATGTTCATCAATACATTCACACATAAGATTAAGCTTATTTCTGTAAATGCCCTGAATATGCTTAATATGAGCATCAACATCATAGTTTTTAAACCATTCATCAACAATCATTTGATTAAGGCAAGGTGTATGCACATCGGAAGCCTGCTTGCCTACCGTCATTTTAGCCATAACCGTTTTAGGCGAAATGCAATAAGCAACACGAAGACCCGGTGAAAGAATTTTAGAAAACGAGCCGGCATAAATAACTATTCCGTCCTCATCCATTGATTTAATAGTAGGAAGCGGAGTACCGCTGACTCTTAAATCACCGTAAGGGTTATCCTCCAAAACCATAACACCGTACTGTTTAGCAAGTGCATAAAGCTTCTTTCTCTTTTCCAAAGACATTGTAACACCCGAAGGGTTTTGGAAATTAGGAATTGTATATATAAACTTTGCATTTTTTGTAGATTTGAGTGCTTCTTCAAGCATAGCGATATTGATTCCGTCTGCTTCAACAGGCACACCTTTAAGCTTACAGCCGTAAGAACGGAAGCAATTAAGCGAACCGATAAATGACGGTTCTTCACAAATAACGGTATCCCCTTCGTTACAAAGAACTTTGGTAGTTAAATCCATAACCTGCGTTGCGCCTGAAACAATAAGCACATCGTCAAAGTCCTTGCCGATATTTTCATGATTTTTCATCCACTTTTTAACTGTATCACGCAACGGCTGATAGCCCTCGGATACGCCGTACTGAAGTGCATCAATAGGGCGGGAATCAAGTATATCTGCCGCAATTGCCCTTACCTCTTCAACAGGGAAAGCATCCGGTGCCGGATTGCCTGCTGCAAGTGGGATAATTTTAGGGTCTGCTGTTGCTTTAAGTATTTCTCTGATAGCACTGGGCTGGAGAGAAGAAATTTTGTCAGAAAATGTATAGTCCATTGTTTTGCCTTCTTTTTATATTTAAGCAATCAACATAGAAATAAATTTTGCAAGAATTTCTGCATTGTTTGCTTTTGAATTTTCAACATATTCGCTTTTAAATTTATACAACATATCAAAATCATAGCTGTTTGATTTAATTGCATTTACAAGAGCTTCTGCATCTTCAAAAGTCGCGCTTGGCATTTCCTCTTTAAGATTAACATTTATTCCCCGTTCTTTTGAATATTCTTCATAATCTGGTACAAAGAAATAAAGCGGTTTCATCAAAACGCTAGCTTCAAAAGCACAAGCCGAATAATCGGTTATTATAACATCGGCAATTTTCATCAAATCATATGTTGAAAAATCACCGCTGTAAGAAAATTTATCCTCAATCTTAATTTTAGAGAACAGAGGATGAGCACTGATTATTAAATGATAATCAGCAAGTTCGTCAAATTCAACCTTAAGCTTTTCCGCTACATAAGCATCTCTTTCACGAAAAGTAGGAAGATAAAGAACAATTTTTTTATCACTTAAAGCCGGATTTTCTGTAAAAAAGCGGGAAGCACAGCCGTTATCAGTTAATATATCGTCAACCCTCGGCAGTGAGCAAATCTTAATTTTAGAATTATCACAGCCAAACGCTTCCATATAAAACTTCGCTGTTTTTTTACTCGGTGCAAGAACATAATCATAATTTTTATGCATACACATAGCACGGCTGATTTTTTCATCCCTGCCCTCTTTTGTACCGACACTTTGAAGCCCAAACTTTTTGAGTGCGCCCAAAGCGTGCCACATTTGAATAACTTTAAGTGTCTTTTTATGCTTCAAGCAAGAAACAGTAATTGAATAAGTATCAATTATTGCTACCTTTGATGTTGCAAGATAATACATATCACCTATTATTGAAAAGCAATATGCAATTTTTCCCGGCAAGCTTTCAGGTATCATTTTAAGCCTGAAAACCTGCTCGGTATTTGGACATTCATTATTTATTGCTTCTTCAAGAAGCTTCATATCAAGGCTTTTATCATTGCTTTGCCTTGAAAGATAAACTATTCTGTTTTTAGTTTTAAAAAGCTTAATGGGAGCATAAATAATTTTAAGTAATATTTTTAATATTTCAATCAATAAGACTTTCATATTATCACTTCTTTAATTATTCATAAAGAGGATATTTTGCACAAATTTCGGCAACACCGTTTGTGATATATTCCTTTTGATTATCAAAATCTGTAACAGCAAGAGTAATGTACTCTGCAATTTTATCCATATCATCAGTATTAAGACCCCTTGTAGTAGCGGCAGGAGTACCGATACGAACACCGGATGTAACAAACGGTGAAAGAGGTTCATTAGGGACAGTATTTTTATTAAGAGTAATATGAACATCATCAAGTCTGTTTTCAAGTTCCTTACCTGTTACACCTGTACCCCTAAGGTCAAGAAGGCAAAGGTGATTATCAGTACCGCCGGAAACAAGCTTCATTCCTCTGTTCATAAGTCCGTTTGCAAGAGCCTTTGCGTTTTCAACAACTCTCTTTTGATAATCAGTAAATTCAGGCTTAAGAGCTTCGCCGAAGCAAACTGCCTTACCTGCAATAACATGCATAAGAGGGCCGCCCTGTGTACCCGGAAATACTGCTGAATTAAGCTTTTTAATAAGATATTCATTATTGCAGAGAATAAGACCGCCGCGTGGACCTCTTAATGTTTTATGAGTTGTAGTTGTAACAACATCGGCATATGGAATAGGTGACTGATGAAGCCCTGCGGCAACAAGGCCTGCAATATGCGCCATATCTACCATAAACATTGCACCGTTTGCGTGTGCAATATCAGCCATTGTTTTAAAATCAATTTCTCTTGGATAAGCAGAAGCACCTGCAACCACAAGTTTAGGTTTAACTTTATTAACTTGCTTTGCAAATTCCTTGTAATCAATAAATCCGTTTTCATCAACACCGTAAGGTACAAAGTTGAAATACTTACCGCTGATATTAGCAGGTGAACCGTGAGTAAGGTGACCGCCGTTATCAAGGCTCATACCCATAACTGTATCACCCGGCTTAAGAAGTGCAAGGTAAACAGCAGTATTAGCCTGCGCACCTGAATGAGGCTGAACATTGGCAAAATTGCATTTAAAAAGCTCACACGCTCTTTTAATAGCAATATTTTCAACAATATCCACATATTGGCAACCGCCGTAATAACGCTTTGCCGGCAAACCCTCGGCATACTTATTTGTAAGAACACTGCCCATAGCAGCCATTACCTGAGGGGAAACAAGGTTTTCCGAAGCAATAAGTTCAATATTATCACGCTGGCGCTTTAATTCAAGTGCCATAGCGTCTGCAACTTCCTTATCCGTTTCGGCAACTTTACCGATTGAATCATAATAATCCGAATACATAATAAAATCCTCCTGAATATTTATACAAATTTATATAATTATACACATCTATAATATCATATAATAAGTAAATATACAACATCAAATTAAAAAATAAGCATACAAATATAATTTGTATGCACCAGCGTGTAGAAAAAGCTAAATTATAAAGTTCTACACGCTGGTAGACTTTGAGAAAGTGAGATAAATTTTGTATTTTGCGAGTGGGAGCTGTACGAGGGTACTGCCCCCGAGCAAAAGACAAAAAGCGCCAAAATAGCTTGGACTCGATGTCCAAGCTATTTTTTCACAATCCCTCCGGCTGCAACAAGTTGCACCCACCTCCCTTTGCAAGGGAGGCAAAAAGGGTTAATTTATTTTTATTCGGCGCGCTTTAGCCACTTTATCGACAGTCTAAAGCATACAAATATAATTTGTATGTGCATGTAATATTGTGCAAACTTAACTCTTGATATATAATAAATAATATGTTAGAATATTTAAGTTAAAAATTCACATACGGGAGTTGAGAAAATGAGTGGTCATAACAAATGGAGCACCATTAAAAGAAAAAAGGGTGCTAATGACGCAGCAAGAGCAAAAGTTTTCACAAAAATAGGAAGAGAACTTGCAGTAGCAGTTAAAAACGGGGGCCCTGACCCTAATAATAATGCTAAACTTCGTGATGTTATTGCAAAAGCAAAGCAAAACAATGTGCCAAACGATAACATTGACAGAATGCTTAAAAAAGCAGCCGGCGAAGGCGACAGCACTAATTTTGAAGAAATCATTTACGAAGGCTATGGCCCAAGCGGTATCGCAGTAGTAGTCGAAACGCTTACAGATAACAGAAACAGAACTGCATCTGAAGTAAGGCATTACTTTGATAAAGCAGGCGGAAATATGGGCACACCGGGTTCTGTAACCTTTATGTTTGACAGGCAGGGTGTAATTATAATTGAAAAAGAAGATGTTGACGAAGACCAGCTTATGGAAGACGCACTTGAAGCAGGTGCTTCCGACTTTCTTACCGATGAAGAAGATATTTTTGAAATCAGAACAGAGCCTAACGATGTAGGCGCAATTCGTGATGAACTTGAAGGCAAAGGCTATCACATCATTTCAAGCGAACCTGCTTATGTGCCGCAAACATACACAAGGCTTGAATCTGAAGAAGATATGAAAAATATGGCAAGAATGATTGAAATGTTTGAAGAAAACGATGATGTTCAAAACATTTGGCACAACTGGGAAAATGAAGACGAATACGAAGGCTGATTTTTAAACTTTGATAAATATTTAAGGAGAACTGATAATTCAGTTCTCCTTTCAGCGTGTAGAAAACATTAAATTATAAATTTCTACACGCTGGTAGATTTCGAGAAAGTGAGATAAATTTTGTATTTTGTGAGCGGGAGCTGTACGATGGTACTGCCCCCGAACAAAAGACAAAAAGCGCCAAAAACGGCTTGGACTCGATGTCCAAGCCGTTTTTTCACAATCCCTCCGGCTGCAACAAGTTGCACCCACCTCCCTTTGCAAGGGAGGCAAA
>OOCB01000544.1_pt1 | contig 59686 bp, 48 predicted proteins | sample 1671351 | NCBI WGS metagenome assembly OOCB01 (sample SAMN06348148, study PRJEB24527) | human gut metagenome | biome: human gut; feature: ankylosing spondylitis patient; material: feces | host: Homo sapiens | place: China | collected 2015-10 | reverse complement strand
TTTTATGCCTCTATTTTATCATAAATATGTAAACTATGTCCTTGCACATTCTGTAAACTATGTTATCACACTATACAGCTCGCTCCTCCCGTTGCACCCAATACTCCCATTCCCACAACCATTGCAAAATCACAACCGCCCCTCGCTCAGCACCACGTCCTTGCCTCCCCTCGAAAAAGGGTGAGGTTCTGTTGCTCGGTCAAGCCGAGCCAACTATGGTGGGGATTGCTCCCCATCCGCACCATCAATGAGATTTTCCGCACTATCCCTCTCGCTTTTCGTAAGCTAACATCTGTATGCACTTATATGCTTACACATCCGCACTATCCCACTCGCTTTTCGTAGGGTGAGGGTCTGTGTGTGCTTAGTTGGCTTTGCGTCCATTGCAATCGTGGTCGTTTGCGGTCGGTGCGTCCTGCACCGACTTTTTGCGACCACTTGTAAGCATCCGTGCTTAAAGCCCTTGGGCACACACGCTTAAGGCATCCTTGCCTTGCTCGCTCCTCCCGTTGCACCCAATACTCCCATTCCCACAACCATTGCAAAACCGCACTATCCCTCAAAAAGCACTATATCCTTGCCTCCCTCGTCAAAGGTGAGGTGCTGTCACCCGAAAAAATTCGGGCGACTACCGGAGGGATTGCTCCCCATCCGCACCAATCCTTGTTGTTTCCACTAATCTTTGCAAAAGAACACTTATCACTTGCCTTGCTCGCCCCTCCCGTTGTATCTAACCTCTCTATCCCCACAACCATCGCAAAAAAACGATAATCCACTCGCCCCATACCAACCCTCCCAAAACCGCACTATCCCACGAAAAGCACCAACACCCTTGCCTTGCTTGCCCCCGTTGCACCGAATACCGCTAACTTCGCATCTATCTTTCTTATTCAATATACTAATTACGGCTAATTTTAATTTTGCTGTTAATTATATTGTCGGTATAGTATCATTTCCCCCTCCCTTGATTTTCCATCTTGACACATAAGTCCGACCCTCTTGATTTTCTTTCCTCCCCCTCTTTTCGTTACAATTCAAACTTCTATATTTATAACTAATTATACCAAAAGCAATTATGTTTCTATTTTATTGTTATTTGTATAGTTAAATGTAATCGCAATATTATTTTCAATCTTCCTTTAATTTCCGTTATCCCACCCTCTGCGTTTTCCCTTTCTTCCCCTCATTTCGTAACACTTCCAATTCAACTATTAGCTATCAGATATACCGTAATTATCTATATTTGACATTATCACTGATAAGCCGAACGGTGTTATCCGACCGAAGCAATCCGCCACCAACGCCTTCCATGATTTTTAAGTTTTTGCAATATCTCTCCCTTCGTGTCGAAAAAAATCTAAAATCATCAAAAATCATCATTCGGATATTCTTGCGTCAATCTGCCGTCACCCCCGATAACATAACGGTTTACGCCCCCTTAGACATAAAAACCGGTTCATCATAAATCATCACGCTGTGAATTACATATTTCACCTTTATTTTACATTTATTTGCTGTCGCCGCTTTACTTGCCGCTTTACTTGACAGAACAGCCGTTTTTGTATTATAATAAAGGTTGAAATTGAATTATACCGCCATATCGGGCGTATGAAAGGACAACTCGCAAAATGGAAGAGAAAAAATATGACTTTTCTGCCATAGAAAGTAAGTGGCAGAAATACTGGGACGAGCATCAGACATTCAAGGCTGAAAACGGCAGTACCAAGCCGAAATTCTACGCTCTCGTAGAGTTCCCCTACCCCTCCGGCGCAGGTATGCACGTAGGTCATATCAAGGCTTATTCGGGCCTTGAGGTAGTCAGCCGCAAGAGAAGGCTTCAGGGCTACAACGTACTGTTCCCGATTGGCTTTGACGCTTACGGTCTGCCCACCGAGAACACCGCCATCAAGACCGGCGTTCATCCCCGTAAGGTCACCGATAACAACATAGTAAAATTTACCAACCAGCTCAAGCGTGTCGGCTTCTCGTTCGACTGGTCAAGGGTCATCGACACCACCGAAGAGCGTTATTACAAGTGGACTCAGTGGATATTCCTCAAGATGTTCGAGCATGGCCTTGTATTCAGGGATAAGACGCTCGTAAACTACTGCCCGAGCTGTAAGGTCGTACTTTCAAACGAGGACTCACAGGGCGGTCACTGCGACATCTGCCACAGCGAGATAGTGCAGAAGACCAAGGAAGTATGGTACCTGCGTATCACCGAATATGCCGACAAGCTGTTACAGGGACTTGAAACGGTCGACTATCTGCCTAACGTAAAGCTCCAGCAGGAGAACTGGATAGGCAAGTCTACAGGCGCTTTCGTAAACTTCTCCATCAAGGAAAACGGCGAGAAGCTCCGCATCTACACGACCCGTCCCGACACGCTCTACGGCGTTACCTTTATGGTTATCGCTCCCGAGCATCCCATAATAGAAAAGTACAGGGATTCCATAAAGAACATTGCCGACCTTGACGCTTACAAGGCGGAGTGCAGCAAGAAGAGCGAATTTGAAAGAACACAGCTTGTCAAGGACAAGACAGGCGTAAAGATAGACGGTCTTACCGGCGTAAACCCCGTTACCGGCAAGGAAATTCCGATATACATTTCCGACTATGTAATGATGGGATACGGCACGGGCGCTATAATGGCGGTTCCTGCTCACGATACCCGTGACTATGAATTTGCAAAGAAGTTTGGCATTGATATAATCGAGGTTATCAAGGGCGGCGACATCTCGAAGGAAGCCTACACGGGCGACGGCGAGATGGTGAATTCGGGCGAGCTGAACGGCATCACTAACAAGAAGGACGCTATCGAAAAGATGCTCGGCGTACTTGCAAAGCTCGGCTGCGGCGAAAAGGGCGTACAGTACAAGATGAAGGACTGGGCGTTCAACCGTCAGAGATACTGGGGCGAGCCTATCCCGATAGTACACTGCCCCGACTGCGGAATTGTTCCCGTACCTTATGAGGAATTGCCTCTGGAACTTCCTCCCGTTGAGAACTTCCAGCCCGGTCAGGACGGCGAAAGCCCGCTTGCAAAGATAGATTCATTCGTACACTGCAAATGCCCCAAGTGCGGCAAGGATGCACGCAGAGAAACAGATACAATGCCCCAGTGGGCAGGCTCAAGCTGGTACTTCCTGCGTTACTGCGACCCCAACAACGACAAGGAATTTGCTTCGCAGGAAGCGCTCAAATACTGGCTTCCTGTTGACTGGTACAACGGCGGTATGGAGCACGTTACCCGTCATATGATCTACTCACGTTTCTGGCACAAGTTCCTTTACGATATAGGCGAAGTTCCCACCCCCGAGCCTTACGCAAAGCGTACTGCACAGGGTCTTATCTTAGGTCCGGACGGCGAGAAGATGAGCAAGTCAAGAGGCAACGTAATCGACCCGAATGACGTTGTTGACGTATACGGCGCAGACGTTCTTCGTGTATACGTTCTGTTTATGGGCGACTATGAGCAGGCGGCTCCCTGGAACGACAGCAGTATGAAGGGCTGTAAGCGTTTCCTTGACCGTGTATGGAATCTTCAGAATATGCTTGTCCACGGCGATGAATACTCAGACGAGCTGAGAACGTCAATGCACAAGACAATAAAGAAGGTCAGCGAAGATATTGAGAAGATGAGATTCAACACGGCTATCGCCGCTATGATGTCGCTTATCAACGAGATTACCGCAAACGGCAAGATTAACGATGCCGAGATGAAATCGCTGCTGATACTCTTGAATCCCTTTGCTCCCCACATCACCGAGGAAATGTACAATTCACTCGGCTACGGCATACTGAACGAGGCACAGTGGGTAACATACGACGAGGCGCTCTGCGTTGACAGCACCGTTGAGATAGTAGTTCAGCTGTGCGGTAAGATAAAGGCTCGTATAAACGTGCCTACAGCCGCCGACAAGGACGAACTGCTGAAGATGGCAAAGGAAGCTATCGCACAGTCGCTTGAGGGCAAGACGATCCGCAAGGAGATAGTTGTTCCCGGCAAGCTCGTAAACATTGTTGCAAACTGATAATATAAGGATATACAAAACCGCTCCCGAAGTGTTACGGGAGCGGTTTTTAATTTAGTCTGTATGCTTTTAAGGAGGCGAGGGTGTGAGCGATTTTCGAGGAATAGTGCGGGTTTGGGAGGGTTGGTGCAGATAGGTAGCAATCCCCACCGTCACGGCTCGGGATAGTTTCAGAATCGTAAAAGCAGGACTATCTGAATACTGTACAGCAAGCTGAAAAACCTCTACAGCCGTGCCATCTCCCCTTTTTCGAGGGGAGGCAAGGACGTGGTGCGGGGCAAGGGATAGTGCGGAAAATCTCATTGATGGTGCGGATGAGGAGCAATCCCCACCGTCACGGCTCGGAATAGTTTCAGAATCGTAAAAGCAGGACTATCTGAATACTGTACAGCAAGCCGAAAAACCTCTACAGCCGTGCCACCTCCCCTTTTTCGAGGGGAGGCAAGGACGTGGTGCTGAGCGAGGGATTATTGTTCTTTTGCAATGGTTGTGGGGATGAAAAGGTTGGTGGGTGTAAAGCAATCCCTCCGTCTTGACAGCAGAAAAGTTTGATAAATAAAAAAGGTAGGCGTGTCACAAACAGAAAGCAACAATATCAAGGCTTGTGCCTTGCCGTCAAGCCACCTCCCTTTGACAAGGGAGGCAAGGGCGTTGGTGCAAGGCAAGTGTGGCAGTGCGGATGCGAAACAAGCAGAAACCGATTTTCGTTTAGTCTATATGCTTTCAAGTGCGTAGCCTTTGCCTCTTTCGTAGGTGATAGTCACATCGGCTTTGTTATCATCGAGCTTTTTATTGAGCCGTGAAACCGCCGTGAACAGCGCATTTGCGTTGTCGGAATACGGCAGACCCCACGCATTCTCATAAAACTCGGCTTTCGGCACTATACTGCTATCCTATATACTTTCAAGTGCGTAGCCTTTGCCTCTTTCGTAGGTGATAGTCACATCGGCTTTGTTATCATCAAGCTTTTTATTGAGCCGTGAAACCGCCGTGAACAGTGCATTTGCGTTGTCGGAATACGGCAGACCCCACACGTTTTCGTACAGTTCGGCTTTCGGCACTGTACTGCCGATATTACGGGCAAGCATAAGCAGTATCGAAAACTCTTTCTGGGTGGTGAGCAGGTCGTTGTCGGCAAAATATGCCGCCATTGAAACCGTATCAAGTCTGAGCCTTCCGAACGAGATATAACGCTTATCTTTCCGTACGGAGCGAAGCCTAGCCTCTACCCTTGCAATAAGCACCTGTATATCGTAGGGCTTCGGCAGATAATCATCGCCGCCTGCTCTCAGTGCCGTTATAATATCATCGTTTTCGCTGAGTGCGGACAGGAACAGTATCGGAATATCGTATTTTGCCTTTATCTCACGGCAAAGCGATATTCCGTCACCGTCAGGGAGCATTATATCAAGTATCACAAGATCGACATCGTTATTCGACAGCATATAACGGCACTGCGCCGCATCTGCCGCCTCAAGAACGCTGTAATCCTCCATAGAAAGACACGAACTGTTTATCTTCATTATATGCGGATTGTCCTCTACAAGCAGAATCGTACTCACTTTGCATCTTCCTTTCCACACGGTACGGTAAAGCGGAACACCGCTCCGTTTTCACTGCTGTCTGCGGTTATTTTGCCGCCTGTCGATTCTATAATATCACGGCAGATATAAAGTCCCAGCCCGTTTCCGCCGTCCGTGCTGTAGCCTTTGTCAAACAGATGTGCAAGCGCCTCACGGGATATTCCCGTTCCGGTATCGGATACTGTGAACACGGCGAAATTATCACCGTCGGCGGATCTTTCTGCAGAAAATGTCACTGTTCCGTTCTCGGTATGCTTGCCCGAATTTACAGCCAGATTTATAAGCACCTGAAGCAGCATTTCACGGTTTGCTATTATATCGGGGCAGTTATCCGCCCTTGTGACAAGCCGGTTGCCGTGCTTTGCAAGTATAGGTCTGCAAACCGCCGCCGCATCGGAAAGAACGTCCCTTGCGGCAAACCTGCTAAGCTCCATTGCTGTGACCTCGTTATGAGATACCGAGAGCAGCTTTGTCACCATATCGGACAGACGCTGAGCCTCGCTTGAAATCGTTTCAAGATTTGACAATGTTTCATCGTTTACGACATTCTTTTCTATCTGTTTTTCGGTAAGCTGTGCGTATCCGCTCATTACCGTGAGCGGAGTTTTCATTTCATGGGCGATATTGTGCATAAAATCGGTTTTCAGCCTGTCGAGCTTTTCAAGCGTTTCATTCATATGGGTGACCTGCGATTCACGCTGTTTCGATTCGTCAAGGCGGCGCTCTGTTCTTGAAAGATTTATAGTAAGCATGACCGCATTACAGAACACGAACAATATAGTCGCATAGGAGCGGATATAGAATATCTTCGTGAAGTAGGTAAGCCCTTCTATTAAATAAACGACTGTGGTAAGTACAACGGTTGAGCATACTATAATGCTGTCGATGTAGCCCATAAGCCTGTGTTTTACCGCCGTAACACAGATATATACAGAAGAAAGAATCAGATATACCGCCATAACAGCGCCTGCAACAACGGTAAAATACGTATAAACGGTTGACGGCGTAAAGATGTAGAACAGCAATATCGCACCTGCAGAGCATACGGAGGTCACAACAAAATGCTTATGCGGTCTTAATCCGAGTGCGGCAAAGGCGTAGAGCAGTATAAACACGAAGTAAAGTATATTCGTGATGTATTCGAGTTTATGCTCCGTGTACCAGTCAAGATAGGGAAACAGTACGCCTATCTGCTTGCTTTCGTATATGAGATAATGCAGAGCCGCAGTAAGACAGGTGAGTGAAAACCACATCATACTGCGTTTTCTGTTTCCGAGAAGGAACATTCCGAAAAAGAATATCGCCATAGCAAGCAGAGTTCCTGCAATAAGTCCGTCACAAACGGTCTGTGCCCTGTCGTTTGCGGATATAAGCGGAGCTTTTGCAAGGTACAGCTTTTGTATCGTGCCTGTCCTGTGATTAAACCATGCGTGACGGATTATTATCTCCGCAGTATCTGCCTGTGCGGTGAAATATAGCGTGTATCTGTCTGTCGCAGGGACAAATTCTTCGGCATTATCGGACACCTTACCGACCTCGCTGAGCAGTTTTCCGTCAATATAAACCTGTTGTGCATAGGTCGCCGTTTCTCCGGAAAGTCCGTAGGTAACACCTTTTTCAAGGGGCAGTACCATGCGGAATGTGGCATATTTATCATCGGGATTGCCCTGCGATATTTCGCCTTTTGCAAAATCGTCCGGGGTATACAGCCGTCCTGTGTAATATTCGCCGGAAGATATATCTATACCGACGCCTTGCTTTGACAAATCGACATCAGCTATTTTGTCTGTGGACGGTATATCGACAGATTCCGGCATTGTGCCTGCGGTAAGAAGATAGAAAAACAAAGAAACAATTATTATAAACAATACGCAGACAAAAGCTGTTTTGGTATTTCTCCGCACATTTCCGTTCATACTATCACCCTCTTGTATTTTACTCCGCTTTTTCGGCAGATACGGCTTTCTTGCCGAATTGTAAGAAAATTCTTATTCTATTTTAACACAAAAAAGGAAAGCCGACAAGGAGAATACGCAAAATAAAATATTAACAAGCAAAAAAGTCTTTTCTTTTTCGGCGATATGTGATACAATAATAGGGAACATATTTAAAAATCTCCGATGAAAAGGAACGGAATAAATTATGAAGAAGATATTACGCTTTGCGTCTGCTCTGCTTTGCGGGGCTATGCTGTTATGCTCGCTTTCCGTTACCGCTTTTGCGGAAAACGACGACGAGGTATATGATTTTGACCCGAACACCGACAAGATATACAGCGAGGCTGTGTATATGGTCAACACCGATACGGGAGATGTGGTGTACAAGAAGAACGAGAGCAAGAAAATGTACCCTGCTTCAACCACAAAAATAATGACCTGCATAATTGCGCTTGAGCATCTGTCCGAGGGCTCTTTATCAAAGAAGGTGGAAGTGCCTTATGACTGCTTCAACGATTTCTACGAGGACCCGAACTACAGCGACCCGTCAAATGCGGCGATAGAGCCGCTGCAGGACAACCTGACATACAAGGACTGTCTGTATGCGCTTATGCTCCCGTCTGCCTGTGAAGCGGCAAACATTCTTGCCTATAATATAGGCGGAGGAAGCATCACAAAGTTTATCGGAATGATGAACGAAAAAGCGAAGGAGCTTGGTTGTACCGGAACAAACTTTGTGAACGCTCACGGTCTGCATAACGACAACAACTACACAACTGCGGAAGACCTGTATAAAATGACAAAATACGCATATGACAAATTTCCGCTGTTCAAGAAAATAACAAGCACCTATGAATATGAGATGCCGAAAAATGACGCTAACCCCAGCGGTTACTCGATATACAGCACTATCTCACTTCTTCGTCCCGGCAGTGTTTACGAATATGAATACGCATACGGCACAAAGACCGGCACTACGGACGAAGCCGGAAGATGCCTTGTTTCAGCCGCTAAGAATCAGTACAACTATATCCTTGTGACGCTCGGCGCACCGGTAAAGGACAAGAACGGCGAATACTATGACGACTGGTATTCGATGATCGACGCACTCAACCTCTACAAGTGGGCATTCACAAACTTTGAAATGGCTACCGTTGTAAATAAGGACGAGCAGATAACCGAAGTCAAGGTCGAAATGGGCGAGAGCGCAACGCACGTTATACTGACACCCGAAAGCGACTACACTGCGCTTATGCCGAAATCGGTAAAGGAATCGGGAGTGCAGAAGGTCTTTAAGGCATACGAAAGCGTACGGGCTCCCGTGAAAAAGGGCGATATACTCGGCGTAATGGACGTTAAATTCAAGGGCGAAACTATCACCACGATGAACCTTGTGGCAAACAACAATGTTGCCAGATCGGATGTGGAATATTATATAGAAAAAGCAAAGGACGAGTTCGACAAGCCGTGGTTCAAGGTTTCGGCTGTCGGAATAGTTGTACTGCTTATCTGCTTTATCGTTACAAGAACGATAGAAAACTCCAAGCGCAGAAAGCTGGCATCAAAGGAGAAGCGCCGCTTTGAAAGCTACGCTAAAAGACGCTGATGCAAGGTGTTAATATAATCTGCCTCGGCAGACTGAAGGAAAGCTATCTGAGAGATGCCTGCAAGGAATACGAAAAGAGGCTCGGAGGCTCCTGTGTGCTGAAAATATATGAGCTTGAGCCTGTCGCACTGCCAAATGAGCCGTCTGACAAGCAGATAGAGGACGCACTCGAAAAAGAAGCTGAAATGATCGAAAAGAAGCTGGCGAAGAACGCTCTTACCGTTGCTATGTGCATTGAGGGAAAGCAGCTTTCAAGCGAGGAGCTTGCCGCTAAGCTGAGCGATACGGCGGTGCAGGGAAAGTCGGCGGTGAACTTCATAATCGGAAGCTCGTTCGGGCTTGCACCGAAGATAAAGGCGATGGCTGATATAAAACTGTCGATGTCGAAGATGACTTTTCCGCATCAGCTTGCAAGGGTGATGCTTCTGGAGCAGATTTACAGGGCGTATAGTATTATTGCGGGGAAAAGGTATCACAAATAAACACCATAACAGTTTCAATGCGATTTCCATAAACGGGGGTGTACCATGTTCACAAACGACAAGTCGGCACTTTTGCAATCATTGCTTTTTCCTGTGTTAATTATTATATGGGGCATTGCACGCACTGTTACCGACTTTCTTTATGCAGGCGGAATTTCAGCGTTTACACGGCTTGACGCTTTGTGGCGGTATGTTTGCTTCGGAGCTATAATATGCAGTGTAATTGCAATAATTATAACACTCTGTGGAAAGGTCGATACGTCACGTTACTTTTTAAAAAGGCTTATAGGCACATGCGGACCGGTTGTTTTATACGGCGTTGCAATGAGCTTCGCCACAAGTATGCTTCCTGCCGTGTTCATCGGAATTGCGGGTATTGCTTATCAGATACTCAGAGTGCAGGACGATGATTCAAGTAAAACGGAGCGTGCGGTACTTATGCTGTCTGACCCGGCTATTCATCTTACGGTGTTCTGGGGGATCCAATGGGTATCTGAATTTGTTAAAACGGAATAATATAAGGCGGAACAGCATAAAAACCGTTCCGCCTTTTCTGTATATAATATGCAAAAGAAAAACCGCTTTGGTAATCAAAGCGGTTGGCACGCCAAGAGGGATTCGAATATAGTAAAGGCAAAGCTGGATATAATATTCAAGAAGTTGTTTACGGACGAGGGAAATCAGCATTTACTACAGGCTTACTTATCGGATACGCTCGGTATACCGTATGATTCGATAGAAAACCTCGTTGTACTCAATTCCGAGATAATGCCGGACAGCATAACCGAGAAATACAGCCGTATGGATATTCGTATGAAAGCCAATGGAAGACTGATAAACGTTGAAATGCAGATAAAGGACGAGGGCGATTACAAGGACCGTTCGCTCTACTACCTGTCTAAGCTGTACAGCGGACAGCTTAAAAGCGGAGAGGTGTACGGCTCGCTGAACCAGTGCATTTCGATAAATATCATCAACTTCAATCTCTTTGACTGCGAAAAATATCATTCATCGTTCTCAATGAGAGAGGACAGCAGAAACGAACAGCTTACGGATAAATTCACGGCTCATTACTTCGAGCTGAAGAAAATAGGCAAGAATATCGACAAGAACAACAAGCAGGAGCTATGGCTCAGACTTATCAATGCGGAAACGGAGGATGAACTTGATATGTTACAGCAGACAGGCGTAAAGCAGATACAGGACGCAGTAGTTGTACTGCATAAGATGAGTGCGGACGAAAAGACAAGAGAGCTTGCGGAAATGCGTGAAAAGGCTCTGCATATCGAAGCAACCGAAAAGGCACACGCAAGAGCCGAGGGCGAAGCAGTCGGACTTAAGAAAGGCGAAAAAAGAAAAGAAGCAGAAATGATCTCAAAAATGAGAAAAAGCGGACTTTCAGAAGAACAGATAAAAGCCATCTTAAACAGTTAAGGGCAATCTACCAATCCCACAAAGGAGGACAAAATGAAACGTACCCACACCATACTCACGGCAATAACGCTCATCAGCGTAATACTGACCAGTGCCTGCACGGCAGGCAATGCGAACAGCACAACGTCCTCCGTACCTGAAACGGCGGTTACAACGACCGCTCCGGCAGTGACGGGAACGGTAATGGATAGGATTGACGAGCCGAAAGCAGAAACAACTACTGCTCAGACAACAGCAGTAACTACCGCTGTCACTACAAAGCCACAGGAAACAAAAAAGGCAGAAACGACAGTAGCTGCTACAGCAGCAGTCACAACAGCAAAGCCTAAGCCGACAACAACAGTAGCAACGACTAAGCCCGCACCCGAATGGACAGAAACAAAGGCAAGCGGTACAAAGTACGTCAACACAGACTGCTACAGCCGTAAGAAAGCTGTACTCGGTGCAGAAACCGTCAAGCTGTACAGCGTGAACGATAAAGTCACGGTAACAACCAAGACCGATACAGGTTATTTCAAGCTGAAGGATGGTACGTTCATACATAGTGATTATCTGAGCGACAGCAAGATTGTTATACAGACTACAACGACCGCAAAGAAAGCGGAAACACCAAAGCCTGCAACCACCACCACAAAGAAGCAGGAAAGCAAGCCTGCCGATGATAACTGGAGATTTACAAAGCAGGACTGTGAAGATATATTAAAGGCTTGCGAAAAGTACGCAAAGGACAATGGTTACGGTTACTGTAAACCGTCTGACTTCGATACAGTCAAAGGCAAAGTATATCAGCATAGCAGTTGGGCTCAGGTATATGCTAATTCTCCTAAACCTAATTTCTTTTATGGATATACAAATACCAAAGAAGGAATGATAAATATACTATGTGGAGATATTCAACTTAATTACGAAGAAGGTTTAGGCGCTACGTGCATAGACTATTGCCTTGCAAGCGAATATTGCCAATGGGCAAAAGAACACTGGGGCATTGATATTAGCAATGATACTGCCTGCCAGGACTTGACGGCTTATGTATTCTTCCCGTGTTACTGATACCGTTTACAATTTAATATTCTAAGAGCTTTGAAAGTATAAATTCAAGGCTCTTTTTCTTTTCTGAATGTAAAATTTAATACGAAAATTCAAAGCAGCCTTTTCATAGGACTGCTTTTTTATATATACAAATACAAACCCAAGAAAGGAAATCGGTATGAAAAACAAACTCAGAAAAATGTTGAGCTTAGTTTTAGCTGTCGTTATTGCTATGTCGGCAATAAGTGTAAATACGCTTGCGGCTACAAGAATGAATATCGCAAACGGCTCAAATCAGAAGTTATATGTTGACTGGTACGGTTATTCATATAACTTCAACGGCAGACTGAACACAAGCACATACGGACAGATAATCAAGCTCAATGTTGGTAGCTCAACAGGACAGGTAGCGTATTGTATTCAGTCCTCAAAGGATGCGTGGACAGGTGATTATACCGCTCAGGATTATTACGATGATTTATCAAGAGCGCAGAAACTAAATCTCAAGCACGCACTTATTTATGGTTATCAGGGTACAACAAACTATGGCTACAACGCTGATACTGAACGTATCGCAACGCAGATTGTCATCTGGAATATCTGTGACGGTTGGTTCAACAACTTTGCCGAAAGCACGGCTGTCGGTATATTCACCGAGGGTATGTCAAGCTCTATGGCTACAAATGTCAAGGCTTGCTATAACAATATCAAAGAGCAGATGTTAAGCCATACGACAATTCCGTCATACGCAGTAGGTAAAAAAGATACGCCAACAAAGCAGAAAATGACGACTAACAGCGATGGAACATTCACAATAACGCTGACTGATAGTAAAAATGTGTCTAAGTATTATGACTGGCAGACGGCAATTAAAAAATACAGCTATCTTTCGATAATTACAGACACCGAAGGAAAGCTCGTTATAAAGTCAACAAAGCCTATACCATCCGGCTCGGCTATAACGCTTACAGCTAAACGTAATTGCAGTAAGTATCAGAATAATATTGTTGATGTTGCACCGATGTATATGATCTCCGGCAGTGGCTCGCAGACTTCTGCGACATTCGTACAAGATTACGACCCGAGTGAAGCAAAAATTGCTATTTATTCTGACAGTTTAGGCACAGCTCAAATAAAAAAAGTATGGCAGCATAATAACGACAACTCGAGTACAAAAGCTGATAACAGCGACATTTATTTTACTGTAAAAAACAGCTCGGGAGTTGCTGTCAAGGCAACCGGTTCTGCGGGTAGCTATACTTATTCTGCAAGCGGATCTGTGAGCCAGTTCAAATTAAACTCAAGTAACACTTTTTTAGTAAAATCGTTACCTGCAGGAACATATACGGTATCTGAATACGGAAAGAATTCGGACGGCTCGATACCCTATTACACCCGAACAAGCGGTGCAAGCAAGACGGTAACCGTTACAGCAGGCGGTACGGGTACGGTCACTTTCACGAATACAAGAAATACCGGAACGGGCGAAGTAATAAAAACTTGGGTGGATACAAACGGTAACGCAATATCCGCAAACGCAAAAAATCAGCAGATATATTTCCGTATCAAGAACGCAGACGGCAAATATATCACCGTCAGTGGCACGAAGTACAGCGGCTCATATACGTTTACAGGAACATCGGCAACGGCAACATCGCTGTATGTAAATCCCGGCACGGGCAAGTTCGTTGTTTCGGATATGCCAACAGGCAAATATACCGTGTATGAGTACGGCTCACCGGATGGCTATACCGTAAACAAGGCTTCTCAGACGATAACTATCGCAAGCGGGAAAACCGCGTCTGTATCGTTTGTAAACAGCGAGGACAGCGGTACGGCTCAGATAAAGAAAGTATGGCTGTCCGATACAACTCTTACATCTGCTGAAAAGGCAAATCTTGAAAAGAACGTTACTTTTATGGTGCAGGACAGCGGCGGTAAGTTTATCAAGGTCACAGGCTCGGCAGGAGCGTATGTGTACGCAGGTACTCAGACTACCGCCAACAGCTTAAAGCTCAGTGGCAGTAAAATTAATATAACCAAGCTCCCGTTGGGTACATACAAGGTGACCGAAGTCAATAGCGCAAGGCATATACTTTGCTTGCGTTATCAATTATCCGTACTGTTTATCCGAAAGCTGTTACAGAAAATGTCAAAGCTGTTTTTCAGATTGATAATCAGCTGTTTACAGCAACCGGAACGAATATAATCAGTCCCGGTTGGTTTGCTGTTGATGCAACGCCGAAGGTAATCGGGTTGCCCGAAATCGTTAAGGATAACGATTATAAAGTTATCGGTTTCGATGTCAAAGAGGGACAAAATGAGCCACCGAAGTATTATACCGATGCTACACTGCTTACGGCAATGGAGCTTGCAGGTGATAATATAGAAGATGAACAAACTCGCAACTTAATTAAACTTGAAAAGCGTGGACTGGGAACTGCCGCAACACGTCAAGGTATCATTAAAGAGCTGTATGAAAAAGGCTATATTGCTCGTAGAACCAAAAAAAACGGCAATATGATCAAAGGCATTATGCCAACAGAAAAAGGAATGTATATAATCGATGCACTTGAAAAGACGGTACCCGATATGCTGTCTGTTGATATGACCAGCGATATGGAAATGGAACTTGATAAAATTGCCCGTGGAAAGTCTGACGGAAATGATTTCTTGAATAATTACAAAAAGCTTGTAGCTAAATGGGTAGAGTTAATAAAAAACAGTGATACTTCTGCAATGGCAGGTAACACCCTTATTTGTCCGTTATGCAGTAAACCTTTAATTAAGAAAAAAGTAGGTTGGTGCTGTACAGGTTATTCCAAGGATAACCCGGATAGTTGCAGATTTTATATTGCAAATGAAATCTGCGGTAAAAAAATATCAGATGTAATCGCCAAAGAGCTTACATTGAAACGTTCGACATCTATCATCAAGGGCTTTACATCTCAGAGCGGAAAAACATTTGATGCGAAGCTAACAATCAAAGCAGATAATACGATCGGTTTTGAATTTCCCGAACGTCTTAAATGTCCTGTTTGCGGAAAAGAAATGATAAAAAGTTCTAAAGGATGGGTCTGCACCGGGTATAAAAACGGGTGTAATTTTTTTATAGCCGGAACTATATGCGGAAAATGTATTACAGACACGATTGCGACTATGTTATGCGCTAATAAGCGAACAAGAATAATAAACGGATTTACTTCAAAGTCGGGCAAAGCATTCTCAGCGGCACTTATCGTTAAAGACGGAAAAATCGACTTTGATTTTCCCGCACAATCACAAAAACGCAGTAAGTAGGTTTTACTATGAGCGTTCTTATAACAATTTTATTAGCTGTAATTATAACACAGGCATTCCGCATTCGCCGTCTGAAAAAAGAAATTATCAAGCGAGATACTGCCGATGAATTCAGTAGGCAATGGTACTGGATAGAAGATAAAAATAACAAGCAACGACAACCTCTGAAAAAGAGGAAATCGTTGCTTTCTTTTTTAAGGAGCTTTTTATGAGTTATTCTAAATCTAAACCAAGTAACTACGTTACAAAAGAGCAAATAGAGCGTGCAAGAAATGTAGATATGGTAGAATTTCTTGAAAGAACAGAAGGCTTCAGCGTAAAGAAAAGCGGTAACGGCTACCGTTGCGATGTTCACGACAGCCTTTTTATTACAAACGACCGAAAAGGGTGGTATTGGAACAGCCGTGACGAGGGCGGCAATAACGCTATTGCGTTTTGTATGAAAATATACGGACAAAGCTTTACCGAAGCCGTTAAATCGCTTTGCGGCGATATTCAAATGGAATATTCACCCAAATATAATACGAAAAAGAAATCGTCAGAAGAAAAAATCGAAGCTCATCGACTTATACTGCCTGAACAGGATCACAAGGAAAATGGACAGCGAAATTACAGCAATGTTATCGCATATTTGTGCAAAACCCGTGGACTGGAGTATAACATAGTAAATCAGCTGATCTATGACCGTAAGTTATATCAAGGTATCGGTTACAGCGGTCTTCAGCTTGTCGGGTATGACAGCTCGAACACACCGTTTTATCGCTTCAAAAATGATGTGCCTGAAAACGCACCGGAATATGTTACCGTTGAGCTTCAGGCACAGAAGCAAAAAGGTGAAAAGTATATCTGCGAAGGGTTCAGCAGTGAACATATACCTGAGCTTATCGAGCGTGGCATTACTAAAAAATATGTAAATATGATCGCCGTAAACGGCGACGGTATTATGTCACGCTATGCGTTTTGTCGTTCTGTATCTGATAGCTCTACATACCGTGTCGATTTGCCGGGAAGCGATAAAAAATATTCGTTTTCTTTACTTGGTACAAATAAGAATAAGCTGTATGTTTTCGAGTCTGTAATTGATATGCTGTCCTATGCGTCCTTTTACGCTATAAACAACGGACAGGACGCTTGGCAGCAGTTGACTATGCTATCGCTCGGCGGCAAATCAGATGTTGCTCTTGACGAGTTTTTAAAGAATAAGCCTATTGCCGAAATAACGTTCTGCCTTGACAATGATGATGCAGGTAAACACGCTACTGAGCAGCTTAGCGACAAGTATGCTCTGAAAGGATATGCTGTTTCAAAAGATATACCATTAAACAAGGACTTTAACGACGATTTAAAGGCGTTCAGAGCGTTGAATGAGAAAAATACTGTACAAGCAACAAAACCGCTTAAACGTTAAAATACAACAAAATACAAGGATGTGTGAAAATGAAAAGTTATTTTCTGCTGTCTAACTCGGTTATTACCTCAAACGAGCTGACGCATAACGAGTTTGCAGTTTATACATACCTGCTTTCTGTTTATTCAAATATCCGAAGCAAAGCAGGACACGAATATAAGCGTGTAAGACAGCAGACTATAGCTTCACACTGCGGTATAAAGTCTACGCAGACAGTATCCAAGATAACCGATAGCTTAATGAGAAAGGGCTACATTACACACATTTTAGCGGCTTACCGCAAGGATAATCGCAAGGGAACATATACATATGTTTTAAATCCCGAAAAGAATAAGGTGTCGGCTAACTATACGCGAATAGAACGAACTGTGTTCGGCAAAAGCTTAACAGCGATCGAATTGCGCTTATATATCCTTATTATTAAATCGCTTGACAGCAAGCTCGGTTACTGCTTTAAAAGCTTCAACGACCTTGCCGATGAGCTACGCATAAAGCGTGATACCGCTATGAAAATAATCAGCAATCTTGTCAATCTGCGTCTTATACGTAAACAGCGTAAAATGCGTTATGACAACAGCAAAGTTTATGCGGACAATTCATATAGTACAAAGGTTATCAGATTTATCAGGAAAAGAAATAAGCCCGGATCACACCCCGGGCTTATCTCATTTAAAAACATTCATAAGCACACTGATAATCCCACAATCACAGAATTAAACAGCCTGCGTAATTATAATAACGCTATCGGCGGCATTTGTCAAGTGGGTAAATGTGTTTATTGCATTGTTTTTTTGAAAAACAGGGGTAGCCCCCCGAATTTAAGGTCTATACAATACCCAGTTATACTACCTTCAGAAAGACAGAATATCTTTTATATACGAATATGATACTGCTATATTAAAGATATATGCGGGACTTTTTCAGATTTTGTTTGTCCTTCCGGATTAAGTTTTCTGAATTTTTCGGTATCGGACTTGCAGTATTTATCGTTGTTATACCGCTTGTATAATGGATTTATAGCTTTTTTATTTCTGAAGGTTAATTTTAAGATATTTTTGACCATTTTAATTAAAGGAGTTTCGTCATGAATATTGATAAATTCAAAACTTTAGAAAACAAACTTTCAGCTGCTTATAAAAACAATAATTTGCTTTTCATTGCAAATATTAATACAGCTGATGATTATGAACTCTTGACAAATTTACAAAAAGAGGATATGATTATTATAGCTGAAAAATATCAGTATGATATTTACAGAAAAATCGGCATAGGAATAATTTCACCTAAAGATATGTCATTTAACAGCTGTGCTTTGAAGTGCGGTTTTTCTGCCTGTTATCTTCATTTTGCTCATTTGTAGCTGCTGACTTTTTACTTTGTGTTTTGCTCAGCTCTACAATATCATATTAAAACCGTTTACCTATCTTCTCTACCGCTTTCTTTACGCCTTCACCTCCCGCAACCAATATCAAGCCTATGAAAATTATCACGGTGATAATGAGATTAGCAGGTGACGCGCTTCTCTCTGCGGTGCCTGAAAGGTACGGACATATCCATATCACGACAAAGCTTTCGCTGACAACGCAAAGCCCCAAGGGTAGAACAAATAACAGAATATTTACCGAAAAGGCGGTTATAAGATTAGCCGATAGCTTTGATACACACAGCATAAAAAAGCCGCAGGCGAGCATAGAGAAAAACCGTATCAGGTATACCCGAATTATGTATTGCAATATTGTTTCGTTTGTTTGCATACCGTAAAGTGCCGTAATACTCTGTAAGGGTGCGTCTAAGAATGAGAGCTTGTAATTGTTCATTACGAAAACAAATTCGGGTAGCCATACCGCTACAAATACTATTGCAGAGATAACAAGAGTTATTACGCCGTCTATGGCAAAGCGCTTGATTCTGCCCTTTTCTGTAGTACGTAGGAGCTTTGTCAGTCCTCTCTGATTATCAAATGCTATCATAGGCGATATACACAGCACAAGGGCTATAGTAGCGAGTATACACATAAGGAAGTCGTCCTTATAGCCGTTTACCGACAAAAGACGGTTAAACCCTTCTTCAAAAACGAGCTGTAGGTTGCTATTTTTATCAGACTTAATAACCGACACACGGTCACATATCTTATTAAATGCATTCTCATAGTCAAGCTTTTTTGTAATATCGTTCAATTCCTTATTGTAGCTTTCATAATCCGATTCAGCGGGTGTCTGCGTCAATAATTCTTCATAGCGTAGCTTTATATTTTCAAATTCCAGCTTTTCATTTTCCAAAAACAACAGAGTTTCATCCGTCACTTCCCCGCCTATCTGTGCTACATAGCTGTCGTAGCGTTTTTGCTCGGAATCGTAGCCTGCACTCATATTCTGATAATTGCAGAACCCAATAACAGCGACAACAACAAGAACAAGCAATGCTTTTCCCGCTATTGCCGTTTTATATACCTCGTTTACAACAAAATTTGCCGAGAGCTTGCGTTTTACTGTAATATATGAAAAGATTTCCGATATTTTACCTGAAGCCGATATAGCGCGTCTTGAGCAATAAACCGCAAAATAAATAAGCAAAGCCATGATAAGAATTATTACTGTTGTAATTACACAGACGGTAAGAGCCGATACGGGCTTTCCAAAAATGTTTAAATGATAATATCTGTAAAATAACTGATGTGGACTTATAAAACAGCAGAAATTTATGTATTTTAATATGTTGTATGCCGATATATCACTTATAGAAGTATAAAGCCATATCGAAACACCACTACAAACAGAGATAACAGCAAACGCCGCCGCAACATTTTTAAGGAAAGTACATATAATCATCATTACAACAACGACTATAAAAAAGGCTGATGTTTTGAATAAAAAGTGGATAACAAGATACTCTCCCACGGTCATATTTATATTGCATAGCGTAAACTGCGGGATTGACTGAATACATCTTGATAAATCGCCAAGCCCGAAGCGAATAGTACCTGTAAGCAATACCGTACCGTATAACAACACAGCCGAAGTAACGGTAAGCAAAAAGCAGGCTATCAGCTTTGCTCCTGCACTGTGAATACGCCCTTTGGGAGTTTGTCTTATAACCGCCGCCATGCCTGTCATTTTGTCGCGACAGCATACAATAACCGTCAGCATAAGCACAAAAACAAGCATCATTAAATCGGTATCTGCGCTGTTTATATAGCGTTCTGTTCCGTAGTCGGGATAAAAGGACGGTTTATTTTCAATTACATTGTTGTATGCTGTGAAAATATCCTTGAAGCTAAGCTGTGTAAAGCTGTTTTCCTTAGAAAAAACCGATGGTTTTGAACGCTGTTCGGCTTCGCTTTTGATATTCCTGATTGTGGTATTGTAGTTTTTTACCCGATTTAATTTATCCTCATATTTCTTGTCCGGAAATATATTCTGTAGCACATTGTCTTTTATATATTTGTTTGCAATACTCTCTGCGACAGACAGCTTTTCCTCTTCCGATGTAGATAAATATACCTTGTTAATTTCACGAATACATTCATCGGGTACGCCAAGGACAGGCGTATATGTTGCCGAAAGAGCTAAATTCAGCAAAAACAGTGCTACAAACAATATTAACAGCACTTTGCTTTTTAACGCTTTGTAAAGCTCATACAGAGCTATTTTCATCTATAGCACCTCCTGCCGTGTTTTTCTCGGGAAAGTGCAACATATATGCGTTTTCGAGTGTCCGGCGTTCGTGCGGGAGAACACTGACAAGCTGTTCAACAGTTCCGTTTGCGGCAATTCTGCCCTGCTTCATAATTATTATTTCATCTGCAATAGTTTCAACATCAGATACTATATGTGTGCTTACAAGGACAATTTTGTCCTTTGCTGTTTTATGTATCATATCCCGTATGATAACTCTTTGCTTTGGGTCAAGACCTGCCGTCGGCTCATCAAGCAGAACAAGCTCGGGGCTTCCGAGTAGGGACTGTGCAACTAAAACTCTTTGCTTCATGCCGCCCGAAAAGCCTCCGATAGCTTTATCCATTACGTCATGCAGTTCAACTTCACTTAACAGATACTCGGTTTGCTCTCTTGCTACTGCTGTAGAAATTCCTTTGAGAGCTGATATATACATCATAAACCGTCTTGCGGTAAAGTTGTCATAAAGCGCCTGCTGTTGCGGCATATATCCGACCTTACGGCGAAATTTACTGCCAAGCTTAGTTATGTCTGTGCCGTTCCAGCAAAGCTGCGAGCCTAAGTCTGGTGCAAGGTTATCTGAAATAATGTTCATAAGCGTTGATTTTCCTGCGCCGTTGGGGCCTAAAAGTCCGTAAACCCCGTTTTTAAAGGTCATCTCAAAATCAAAAAGAGCCTGTTTTTTACCGTAATGTTTATTAAGATTTTTAATTTGAAGCATTTTTTACACCTCTACTTTTTAGCCTGAACATTTTCCGCATTTTTTACCGTAAAGGAAAACCTGTCCAGACTATCGCTTTGCCATATAAGCTTTATATCGCTGACCGTTAATTTTGCTGTACCAAACGGTTTATTTCTGAAATCCTTTGTGAGCCACTCGCTGTTATCCGTGTTGCCTGCATAAAAATATACACAATCGCCATATAGCAATACACTTGTTTTAGAAGCATTGGAGGTAAGATAACTACTCTCTATATCACCGGAAAACCTCGGTGAAAAACCAAGTGCATTTTTTAAGCTTTCGGGATAAGGGAAAAACAATATGCTGTTTTCTTCTGATATGTACAGATCTTCATCAAGAACTACATACAATACGCCTTCAAGAGTAACCTCTCCGCTTAATGTGATTTCTGTGTATACTGTTTGCGATATTCCCGGCTCGGTAGAATTTGTTTCCCGATTGTATTCGAGTGTTTCTTTAACGGACGAAACTGCAGAGGTGACGGTAAGCCCACTTTCTGTAACATCACCCGATTTCAGCAATTTTATCATTTTTTTGCTGTCCTGCGGCACTTCACCTTTGTAATTCATATTATCATCGAATTTATCAGGAGAAGTAAAACTGTCACAGTAAAAAGTATCATTAATTTTACGCACAGCGGCAAATGGTGCGTTCCATAGCTTTTTATTCTCGTCATAGGCAGCACCTTCCTTGACTATTTGCAGACCGTTTTCGTCAAGAATAAAATATCCGTCGCCATGATATATTTCTCCGACAAGACTTGTAAAACTTTTCTCTTTGTTACTACTTTGAGAGCTTTCTGTTACATCTGAACAACTTGAGATTAACATAACCACCGCAATGGTCGCCACTATTAAAGCTATTCTACTTAATCCTTTTGCCATATCTTACTCCCCCAGAATATCCGATTTTGCTACCTTTTCTTTTGTTACTGTTTGTTCTTCGGCGTTATAGACGCTGATAATATAGCTGTCCTCGTACTCGGACAATACCTGTGCATAAAGCCCTTCGCCATAGCTTATATCATGCCTTGCGGGAGCTTCATCCTTTAAATTATAATAATACCACTGTGCATTATCGCATTGGAACAGATAATCGCCCAAAATGACGGTTTCAGACAATATCTTGTCGTTATGAATAACAATCGGTTCAGAGGTCTTCGGAGTTAACACTTCAATATTGCTGTCATTGTTATATGCATAGTAATCATCGCTAAGTCTGACAGCAGGCGGCTCGGACGGCATAGTGTTTTCACTATACTTTCCTGTCTTAATGTCGTACACCGAGCTGTTGAAATAAAATTTGTTGTCATAGACACCTAAAATCTTTGTTTTATTGTTTTCCGTTGCACCAAAATCGGTAAATTTTCCGGTTTCTATGTCAAGCACTCCGAAATGATTGGTATTATCGCCTGTAATCGCTCCTTTTTCGTCATAAGCAGACTGATAAGGGAAAAACAGCAGGGTGTTGTTTTTAAGTACGCTTGTGCTTATCCAGTCGCAGGAAAAGCCTTCTATTTTGCATACTTCCTTTTCGGAAGTACCAAGCGCGTCTGATGAGTGAAGTACCGCGGATTCTACTGCTTTTCCGTCTTTGGTTTCGTATCTATCCTCGAACCAGTAAAGCTTTTCGTTATACAAAAAAGGCAAGGTTTGTTTGCCGTAAGCAAGGCACGGAAGTCCGTCCTCTGTAACAGCATTTGAGTGGTCACAGTTTGACTGACCGCATAGCGCAATTGTACTCATATCAGAATACTGTAAAAAGCTTAGTACTGCGTTTTCGGTAACTATCAACTCGCCGTCATTATATATTGTTCCGTATACTCGCATATATCTCGCCTGTTCATCTGTTTTTGTATCCGAGCAGGCGGAAAACGTGGACGCAAATGTAGCAATCAGTATTGCAGTGCCTATAAGCTTTAATTTCCTGTTCATAATATTGCCCTTTCATAAGTTGTATTTATGTTTTTATTTTATTATCTGTGTCAAAAAACATAAGCAATAATTATATTTTACACGCAGGAGCATCTTTCGTTTTTTTCCTTTTTTGTCTTATAGATACATTTATAACACGTCATGTTGTGCCACCGTACGTGCAGTCGCTAAACAAAAGTTAATATGTGTAGCTGACTGCCCAGAATGGTTTGTATGTACCAGAAGTGCAATTTATAGATATATCTACAAACTGTATTTTGTATCCTGCTGCTTTTTCAGCATCAGTCAATGCTACTGTTTTTGTCATTTTTTCAAGTCTGGAATATTCGCCGTTACCGTTAGTCTTATTCTTTATGACAGTTTCTCCATTTTTTGTAGGAATTATTAATTCACAAACCACTGAAACTCTTTTTTCGCCGTTTGGAACCTCCGTCCCACCGTCGAATACATATTTTGCAGTTGCTGTTTGTTTACTTTGATTAATAGTGTATGACATGACTACGCATGATGTTGGTCCCATAGGAACCAACTTGTAGTTTGATGCCGCTTTGTAAGTGACAGGTGATAATGCGTTTCCTGGTAACACCATAGCAAATGCCGATAAAATTACAGTTGTTGTTGCTATAGTCGCTTTTATTATGTTTTTGATTATCATCATATTATACCTCTTTCTTTTTCCAAAGTTCACATATATTATCCACCGATACAACAGTACCGATTAATCCGCTCATACCGCCTCTTTCTGAGGATTTATAAGTAAGCTCTGAAAATGTTATTGTGGCCTCTTTATAATACACATCCTCTGAAAATGTATCGGAACTTAAAAAGTCGCAATCCTTTAAATAACCGATATTTATAACACCATCGCTTGTTGTAATCGCAAACTGCGGATTGCCCCAGCTGTAATTATAGAACATAGCACAGCTACTCCCTTTATATTGAGCGTCAACATCAAAAAGGAACGGCACAGCCTCATGGTATTCCTTAGAATAAGGCATAAACAGTATTCTGCTTTCGCCATCATGCTCCGAATTCTCTATATTGTAGCGTTCGGCAAGCAGTATACCCGTAAAGGTTACTTCACCCGTCAGAGTTATTTTTGCGTCCATTACATCATAGCCTATGCCAATATCTTTTTTTAGCGTTTCGCTATACATTACGCGAGGTGCTACGCTGATGTAGCACGAGTCTACTATCAGACCCTTACTGCCGATGCTGTCGCCTTCATGTACTATTATTTTATCCTTGCTTACCACGGGTCCTTTTTGAGAGCCTATACATTTCATTTCGTTCAAATCGTAATCATCTGGATTTCTTATGCTGTTGTTGTCAAACGGTTCATATTCATAACCGCCCATTGAACCACGGATAATATATGAACCTGCCGCATTGGGATCGGCTTCAAGGTCGGCAAGCTTTACAAATTCGCCGTTGCCGAGGTACATTTCATTTTCGGGGTCTTCGGTATAGAATTCCGGCAATTCCTCCACAGGTTCTTCGATAGATGTAGCGCCTTTATTAATATCCTCTATGAGTTTTATGTATTGTAATGCGTCCTCACAATATTCTACCGATTTAATATTATTGTCTGTGTTTAATATAATTCTATAGCCTTGTTTGGTTTTCTCATCTGCATAAACATATACATTATCTCCGCTGTCTGTGGTAAAGGTTTTGAATTTGTTGATTTCTATTTGCTGAATCGGTTTTTTGTCGTTATCTTTAATTGAAATAAAGCATATAAACGGCTCATCGGAACCCGATTTATATCCGTAAAGCTCCACGGTGTTATTATTGTTATCGGTAAGCGTTTTTACAAGCTCACTACCTTCGGGTGCTGTTATACTCCCGGTTTTTGAAGTATCGGTAACAGTATCGATACTGCTTTGTAAGGACGTTGTATTATCATCTGCCGCTATACTACTGTTTTGTTCGGGCTGAGAACAGCCTGTTAAAGCTACTGTGACCGATAAAGCCATAACCAACAATATTAATCTTAATCTGTCATTCATATTAAGCTCCTTTATGCATATAATCGAGTCGAGGATATCTTTTGGCAAAATTCTTGTATGTGAAAACCTGTTTGTTTATTTGGCAATGTCCTGAATAATTTGACGATCCAGCTTCTAATAAGCTGGAATTAGATCCGCACCCGTTAGCATCATAAACTGTAATTGTTGTATCAGTTTTTCCCGCTAAAACTATAGAGTGGTTATTATTGTTTGATGTTCTTACTCTCAAATGCGTGCCCACCGGTAAATCGGAAATCATAATTTTCAAGTTTCTTGCGGTTAGGAATAAATAATCATTGTTGTCGCTTCCCCAACCAAAATCATTACATTTTGATTCAGATAAATTTTTAGTAAATACACCTTTATACACAAATGCTGCAAACCCATAGCATTGATAACAACCGTCAAAACATCCACATGTTGCAGTTGATGCCTCAGGACTGATAACACTATGTGCTGAACAAGATGATTTACCATTTACAAAATACTCGCCTGCAGTAAGATTAACATTTTTAGAACCATCAACATAATAGCAGTAATCAATGTTGCCATTATTATATTTGATTTTAGGGGTGTAGCTTGTAAAATGTGTTGCGGCACTGGCCGATGATGCAACCGCTATAGAGATCGCCGCAATTATTGACAATGATGAGATGGTTATAAATATTCTTTTTGCTTTATGTATGAACTTAAGCTTCATTTGATAATTTCCTTTCATTTTAACTCGGAATAAAGCCCGATGTAAGCATAGCTTTTCATCGGCTGTGACGAAGAAATCTTGCCGCAGGAGCGTTAGCTCCTCAGCTTTTCTGTAAGGCAGTAATTCACCTACGATAGTCTGAATGGAACATGCCGCCTATAAAGGCGGGGAACATTGCGGCATTAGGTTACAACTTGATACATCATAAAAATCAATTATCTGTATCAATTTTTAACATAACTTCAAAAATTTATATATATTTGTTTTTTCGCCAATCCTTTCATCAATATATTATAACTCAGGAAATACTGCCTTATAAATTGTATAATTTTCAGATTTTCCTTATGACTGTAAAACATCTCTTCCTTCATTATTACTATCACACTTTCGCACCTTGCATTATCGTAACATCTGCCACCTCCACTGTCCATTCTTTGTAGCCCTGAGCAAAACGCCGCAAACGTAGAAAAGAAGCGGATTTGCAGGACACAAAAAATAATTTTATCACTAAAAATATATAGAAACAGCCAACCAACTTTGGTATAATTAAATTGTACGAAAACCACACGAAAGGGGCTGGCTGTTATCTATCGCCAAGAAATTTTACAGGACATCACATTGTTCACATCTGCACCGAAAGCACAATTCTATGAGAAGCTTTTTCTTAATCTCGCCTATCTCATTTTCCCGAAGCTGCCGCAAAAACAGGGAGAATCGGTTTTTCAAAAAGAGCAAGGTTTTGCACTTTTATTGTTATAAAATGCGAATGTTTTTCCTGTATCACAGATTTAGTGGACTATCTCAATAACAATCTGATAATCGCACATTACTGCGGTTTCAATATCATGAAACCATTGCCGTCCTACTGGACTTTCGACCGTTTCATCAGAAATCTTGATAACGCTCTGCTTAAAAAGCTTATGCAGTCTCAAGTGCTGAAGTTGTCCAAAATGGGTATTATCGACACTTCATTCATAGCTCTCGACTCTACTCCCATAAGTGCAAATACTAAGCAGAATAACCCAAAATCTTTCGCTAAAAACAAGTTTGCAAAAGGCAATCAGCCTAAGTCTGACGAAGACTGCGGTTTGGGTGTTCATACCGCTTCAAATCAGCATAACGAGCGTAATTTTGAATACTATTGGGGTTACAAGAATCATATTCTAGTTGACTGCATTACAGGCTTACCAATCTTTGAAATGACAACTACTGCCGATGTTGCCGACAGCACTGTCGTTCTTGATATTCTAAGCCAAACCAATGATTTTCTTTCAATTGAGGAATGCACATTTTTTTGCTGATAAAGGTTACGATGTTAAGGCAATTTACAATGCCGTCAAAGATATTTATCACGGCGAATGCTTTATTCCCATCAACAAGCGTAACACTAAAAATCCGAAGAAGCTTTCAACAGGTCATCCGATTTGTGAAGCCGGTCTCGCTATGCACAAAGACGGCAAATTCTCTGACAATGGCAGAACTCGCCAAAAATACTGCTGTCCGTTCAAACGTTCAAAATCAGGCTGTTGTCCATGCAATCACAAGAATTGGAACAATGGCAAAAAAACTCGCGGTTGTACTAAATATGTCACGCTTCCCGATGATTACTGACTTTCCATTGACCGTGAATGTGTTTCGTTCAAGAAGATTTATGCACTCAGAACAGAGGCTGAGCGTTACAACTCTCGTTTCAAGCAGACCGGTCAGGAACGTCTTTGGGTGCATAGCTTTAATGCTGCACAAAACCTTAATTCTGTTGCTCATATTGCTTTGCTCGCTGTCGCTCACGCAACTGTTGTCACTAAATTCGAAAGCTCTTATCGCAGTCTTAAATCCGTTAAGTGTATTGCTTGACGAGTTGTTTTGAATATTTCTGCCGGATTTCAGCTCTGTTCGGCTGATGTCAGCTTTGCTGTGCCGTTTTTCTGCTTTTTTATTTGATACTTGCCTATTTTGCGACTTCTGTTAGTTTTTGTTTCATGTTTTGCTCATCTCTATAAAAACGATAATTTTTTCAGAACACTAAATTTAAAGCGATTCCGTTTTTCTTTGTTTCAAATTCACAAAACGCTTTACAACAATGAGAACAATAGTGTGAGCAAAAATGTCCATTTTTTCGATCTTTTATATTGACCTTGCTTTTTTTGAATATGCCGAATATTCCCTTTTTGCATTTTTATTCAGAGTACCACTCGATAATTGCACACGGTACACTTCCTGTGGCAGAAATAACAATCATTCCGCTTTCCATTTCATTGTTGCAGTAAGGACATACCAACCTAATCACCTTTCTAATCATTAATGCTATATCAAATATCAGTTTTAGACATCTTTTGTTTTTCTTTCAAAACCTTTATCATTGTAGTCATATCATTATTTCCTATTATAAAGGGCAGTACGCTTGCGGTTGCATAACAGATATTAACAATGGAAAAATAAAAATTAATGAAATTGCTAACAAGTAATAGTGAAACTCCAATCAAGAAGACATTGCCAACCGCTCCACTCAAAAAGAAAATAACAAGTTCGTGTTTTTCCATTTCGAGAAGGGACTCTTTTTTTATTTCAACATAGCCGTGAAACACAACGGGAGATATGTAAAGTTTGGCTATTTTGATTCTCATAAAATTTGCACCTATATAGATACCATCTACCGGTTTTTTGAAAATAAGGGATGCTATATAATAGAAAATTTCATGGTATATTCAATACTAGAAAAATGAAAAGAAGTGAAAAATGATAAAAGCGCAAACAGAAAATCGGTTATATATAGTTACTCCTTTTTACAATATGATCACTATTTCTTTTATTTCTCCGTACATTCGCTTTGTCCTTGTGTAATTGTCCGCTTCACAAAACAAAAAATTGCACAAACACTCACCCGCATTTTTGTCAATTCTGTATACTATACATTACATCAATTGAATTGACAAAACTGTAAAAGTGTTGTATAATAGAGTAAATAAAAAAACACCACGCACAGGCTGTATAGTTCCTGCAAGAACGATACAGCCCCTCATCAGCTCGATGCGAAACCATCTGACTGACTTAGTGCAATAGTGCCTTTAGTGTGCTTTATTATAGCACATTTAATACAATTAATACAATTTTGCAAGAGCTTTCAGAAGTTTACCAGACGCTGGAGGCTCTTGTGTTTTTAATCTGATATACAAGGCGTAAATCCGCAGTGTATATCCCCACCTGCCGCATATCAAAGGCAGTACAAATTGAATGCCGACCATCGTCAGAGATGACCTACAGCCGAGATAACTACGCATTAGTTCTGAGAACATCGCGTGAGTAACACGGGAGAGGAACAGTAAACACCGATTTACTGCAAACCACCGACTAACAGTCACAGTTCAGAAACGCCGCACATTCTGCGGAGCGAGTATACATACTGTACTACTGATACAGTTGAGCTACATCGGACTGGGTAGGTGTTAAGCTACGGAGAGATGCAAGAGCGTTAATCGAAACTATGAGTCGGAACACAAAATGTATATTATCACAGTGGAGCAGTTGCACCTGCTCTGCTGTGTGATATATGATTTTATTTACAGTTTCAAGGACACTACTACTGTAGTATCCCTAAAAGTGTAACTAATGTAAATTGGCACGCCAAGAGGGATTCGAACCCCCGACCCTCTGGTTCGTAGCCAGATACTCTATCCAGCTGAGCTATTGGCGCATATCTTGTAAATTTACTAATATATTTTAGCACATCGAAAAGAGTTTGTCAAGGGGTTTTATAAAATTTTTATAAAAAACGGGGGCGGGTTTGGACGCTAATACCAACTTGTAGAAAAGTCTGTTTTTTTAAAAATAGAGTAAATTCCCTATCCCTAACCCCAAACCCCTTCCCCTGGGAAGGAGTTAATTGTGGGGCTGCCGCCCTCATCCCGCTTGGGGCAACGCCCCAAACCCCATAAAACATCATTTTATGTTACTTAGTCGCTTTATCGAGTGCCTGAGAAATGTCCGCAATAATATCGTTTATATCCTCGATACCGATAGTAAGTCTTACCGTACCCTCGCTTATTCCTGCGGCTACGAGCTGTTCGGGAGATAACTGGCTGTGCGTTGTCGAAGCGGGGTGGATAACCTGACTTCTTACATCGCCGACATTAGCTACTATCTGTAAAAGCTCAAGGCTGTTCATGAACTTTTCGCCTGCAGGCTTGCCGCCCTTGATAACGAATGTGAACACACCGCCTGCGCCCTTGGGACAATACTTTTTGCAAAGCTCGTAATACTTGTTTGAGGGCAGTGCAGGATAATTTACCTTTTCAACGGCAGGGTGGGCTTCAAGGAATTTTGCTACTGCAAGTGCGTTTTCGCAATGGCGCTGCATACGCAGAGCAAGCGTTTCCATACCTGTAAGGCAGGTGTGAGCCGCAGACGCTGAAAGGCAGGCACCTATATCTCTTGTTATGAGCGCACGGAGTCTTGAGATGAATGCCAGCTCGCCGAGGTCGGCAAACACTACACCGTGATAAGATACGTCAGGCTCGTTGAAAAGCGGGAATCTGGGATTGCCCTTGAACGTGAACTTTCCGCTGTCTACTACAACGCCTGCCATTACACTTCCGTGACCGCCCAGAAACTTTGTTGCGGAGTGGATAACAAGGTCAGCGCCCCACTCTATAGGTCTGCAAAGATAGGGTGTCGTGAAGGTGCTGTCTACTACAAACGGGATACCGTGCTTGTGGGCTATCTTGCCGATCTCCTCAATATCCGCTACGTTTGCGTTAGGGTTGCCGATAAGCTCGGTGAAGAACAGCCTTGTCTTGTCGGTTACGGCATTTTCCCAGGCGGAAAGGTCATCAGGGTCAACAAACTTTACCGTGATGCCCATTCTCTTTAACGTGATACCGAGCAGGTTTATCGCACCGCCGTAGATGTTTATGGACGAAACAAGCTCATCGCCCTCACTGCAAAGGTTTATTATAGTATTGAATATAGCGGCATGTCCGGACGCAAACGAGAGTGCCGCAACACCGCCGTCCATAGCTGTTACCTTACGTTCAAGCATCTCGCAGGTGGGATTCTGGAGTCTTGAGTAGATGTTGCCCGGCTCTTTAAGTTCAAAGAGCGTTCTTGCGTGTTCGGCATCCTTGAACACATAGGCGTTTGTTTCGTACAGGGGCGGAGTTACCGACATTGTAGCTTCGTCTGTTTCATAGCCTGCGTGAACCGCAAGCGTTTCTATTGAATAACTGTTCATTTTTATCCTTCCTTTTACATAAGCGTTAAATACCCTGTTATACACGGGGAATAAGGTAATTCTACCACATTTTTCTTTGTTTGTCTATAGAAATATTTTATCAGCCGACCTTTATCGCTCTGCCGCAATATTGACACCGATTATTCCGCCGATACAACCGCACACTGCAGAGCTTATCAGCTTAGGCAGAAATTCCGTTCCGGTAAATCCGCCGGATATAAGCGTGACGGCAAAGCAAAGGGCGAACATTGCAAGTCCTCCGAGCGTTCCCCACGCAAAGCCGTTTTTTCCTCTGCCGCCGCCGAAGAACATTCCGCAGACGACAGCGGATGCGCCAAGTGAAACATATGCCATTACGCTGTCTGCTCCCGAAGGAGCATCGGCAATATTAAACAAAAATGCACCGATAACGGTAAAAACCGCCGCTGTCACTGTTCCGGCTACAGCTCCTTTTACAAAAGGTCTGAGCTTCTTTATCGCCGCTTTGTAACTCCTGCGTTTTACCATAGCGTTACCTGCTTTCGTTTTTTAGTACAAATATATGTTGCGGGAGGGTGCTTTATTACTTTGTCCGGAAAGTGCGAATGTGGGATGAATGGCGGAGACTTTGAAAAAAGTCTTTTAATAGATGTGCTTCTTATTGCATCGTTCAGCTTTGACTATGATAGCAAGCTACCGATAGTTCTTTTTGTCGGACAGCACTTCTCGGGTTCGCTATTCGGATGGGTACACCTGTCAATACGAAAGAGGAAAAGAACCAAAGCAATCAGGAAAACGACTTCTAAGCAACTACAATCCCCACCGTCTTGACGGCAAAAAGTATAGCAATTCTGGAAACAGTCCGGTAAATTACAAAATGAAGATTATGTAGAATAACGGTTTTGCAATGCCGTCAATCCACCTCCCCTTTTTCGAGGGGAGGCAAGGGTGATAGTGCTTGGCAAGGGTACTGTGAAACCAACAGAGCGTTCATTTAAAGGCAAGGGTGTTGGCGATTTTCGAGGGATAGTGCGGTTTTGGAAGGTTATGCGGAGCGATGGGCGGTGTGGCAATCCCTCCGGTAGTCGCCCGAATTTTTTAGGACGACAGCACCTCACCTTTGACAAGGGAGGCAAGTTTAGTGCGAGGCAAGGGATAGTGCGTTTTTTTGAAGGGTAAATGTCAGTGCAGTTGTACAGATATACTTACGAAAATATTAATGCCTTATCGGTACAGAAAATGTTTCCGGCGGTGTTGGTGATATATTTCACAGTGCAGTTATAATAACAATCGGTTTTTGCAAAATGACGATACAGCGGTTCTGCCGTCATTTTGCATAATCGGAATGTGAAATTGCAAGAAAATATTCTGCAAGTTTCATTTAAAAAACTTGCAGAAATGTATTGACAACACCGCAAACCCGTGATATAATTACAACTGTAGTCAAAACGGCTGCAGGCAATTAACGAAACAAAGCTGTTTCAGATGGCAGTAAATTTGAAGCAAACGTTTCATTTTACTGCAAATACTCCTTGAATTTACGGTTAATTTACAAAATACCGCAGATTTGCAGGTTGATTCATCTGTTGCCTGCTGTTTTTGTCCCCAAAAATGAAATTATCAGATTCAAAACGTCCAAAAAACGTTCAGAAACAAACAGACACCGAACAGGAGTGAGCTTATGCTGGAAAAAGAAGGTCAGGTCAGAATCCCCGCCGGCTGCGCTATCTCAGGCTTTATAAGCAGGGACGGCAACAGAATATGCGGTGACAAGATAGTAAAGTCTATATCTTATATGCACGACAGGTCAAACGGTCTGGGCGGCGGATTTGCAGGATACGGAATCTATCCGGAGTACAAGGATCAGTACGCATTCCATATTTTCTACGATTCAAACGAGGCCAGGGTGGAAACCGAGCGTTTTCTTGACAAGCATTTTGACGTGGTGAACCTTTCCCGTATTCCCACGAGAAAGCACCCGAATATTACAAACGAGCCGCTGATATGGAGATATTTCGTGAATCCCCTGCCGACAAAGCTCACCGAAAGTCAACTTGACGAAAGAGAGTTTGTCGCTCAGTGCGTTATCAATATCAACGACAAGATAAACGGTTCATACGTTTTCTCAAGCGGTAAGAATATGGGCGTATTCAAGGCGGTAGGATACCCTGAGGATGTCGGAAAGTTCTACAGACTTGAGGAATACGCAGGATATGCCTGGACAGCACACGGCAGATACCCTACGAACACTCCGGGTTGGTGGGGCGGCGCTCATCCGTTTGCACTGCTTGATTATACCATAGTACATAACGGTGAGATCTCTTCCTACGACGCAAACAGAAGATATATTGAAATGTACGGTTACAAATGCAACCTGCTTACAGATACAGAGGTAATCACATATATAATAGACTTCCTCAACAGAAAACAGAAGCTGTGTCTTGAAGATATAGCGAAGATAATCGCCGCTCCTTTCTGGAGCGAGATAGACTCGGATAAATACAGCGAGAGCGAAAGACAGAAGCTGAAATACTTCAGAAACGTATTCTCAAGCCTGCTGATAACAGGACCGTTCTCGATAATCCTCGGCTTTGACGGAGGTCTTATGGCACTCAACGACAGACTTAAACTGCGTTCAATGGTTGCCGCAGAAAAGGGCGATATGGTTTACCTTGCGAGCGAGGAATGTGCGATAAGAGCCATCTGTCCCGTTGTTGACCGTATCTGGTCACCGAGAGGCGGAGAGCCTATCATCGTCAAGCTGAACGAGAAGAAGTAAGAAAGGGAGCGGTAACAGTGGCACTTAATTATTTTCAGCCTTTATTTGATGTTATAAGAGATAAGGACCGTTGCATAAAATGTCAGGCGTGTGCAAGACAGTGTTCAAACGAGGTACACAGATATGACGCAGATCTTGATATGATGATCTCGGACAGCCAGCAGTGCGTTGACTGTCAGAGATGCGTATGTATCTGTCCTACGGGCGCATTGAAGATAGTAGATAACCCCAACAAGTTCAGGAACAACTCCAACTGGAGCCAGCAGATAATGACGGAAGTCTACAAGCAGGCGGAAACGGGCGGCGTTCTTCTTTCGGCAATGGGTAACCCGAAGGAATATCCTGTTTACTGGGACAAGATACTGCTCAACGCTTCTCAGGTAACGAATCCGCCTATCGACCCTCTGCGTGAGCCTATGGAAACAAAGGTATTCCTCGGAAAAAAGCCGAAGAACGTTTCTTTCAACGAGGACGGCAGTGTAAAGACGGAAACGACACCTACGCTTGAGCTTTCAACGCCTATCATGTTCTCGGCTATGTCATACGGCTCTATCAGCCGTAATGCTCACGAGAGCCTCGCAAGAGCGGCTACGGAGCTTGGCATATTCTACAACACGGGCGAGGGCGGTCTGCACAAGGACTTCTATCAGTACGGCCCTAATACTATAGTACAGGTCGCATCGGGACGTTTCGGCGTATTCAAGGATTATCTTGAAACGGGTGCGGCAATAGAAATCAAGATGGGTCAGGGTGCAAAGCCCGGTATCGGCGGACATCTCCCCGGTGCAAAGATCCTTGAGGACGTTTCAAGAACAAGAATGATCCCTATGGGAACGGACGCTATCTCCCCTGCTCCCCACCACGATATATATTCGATAGAGGACTTACGTCAGCTTGTTCTTTCACTGAAAGAGGCAACAGAGTATAAAAAGCCCGTCATCGTAAAGATCGCCGCCGTTCATAACGTTGCCGCTATCGCTTCGGGTATTGCACGCTCGGGTGCGGACATTATCGCAATAGACGGTTACAGAGGAGGTACGGGTGCGGCTCCCACAAGAATAAGAGATAATGTCGGTATCCCGATTGAGCTTGCACTCGCAAGCGTTGACCAGCGTCTGCGTGACGAAGGTATCAGAAACGAAGTTTCTGTAGTAGTCGCAGGCTCTATCCGTTCAAGCTCGGACGTGGTAAAGGCTATCGCACTCGGTGCGGACGCTTGTTATATCGGCACTGCCGCTCTGCTGGCGCTCGGCTGTCACCTTTGCAGAAGCTGTCAGACAGGCAAGTGCAACTGGGGTATCGCAACACAGCGTCCCGACCTTGTAAAGCGTCTTAACCCCAACATCGGTTATCAGCGTCTTGTAAATCTTGTTCATGCGTGGGATCACGAGATCAAGGAAATGATGGGCGGTATGGGTATCAACTCCGTAGAGGCTCTCAAGGGCAACAGACTTATGCTCAGAGGTATCGGCCTTAACGAAAAAGAGCTTGAGATACTCGGCATACAGCACGCAGGTCAGTGATAAAGGAGAAGTAAAATGAAAAGAGTTTACGTTAACGAGGACTGGTGCCTTGCGTGCCATCTGTGCGAATATTACTGTGCCGCCGCAAACAGCGGAGCCGAAAATATGATAAAGGCTTTTGCAAACGGCAAAAAGCCGATACCGAGAATAAAGGTCGAGGAAGGCAGCGGAATAAATTTTGCCGTGCAGTGCCGTCACTGCGAAACTCCTCTTTGCGTAAAGAGCTGTATAACAGGCGCTTTATCGCAGAAGGACGGCGTTATTTCGTGTGACGAGAGCCGTTGTGTAGGCTGCTACACCTGCGTGCTTGCCTGTCCTTACGGATGTATCGTAACAAGCGAGGATTCAAAGGTCATACAGAAATGCGACCTTTGTATGAAGAACAACAACGGCGAGCCTGCCTGTGTAAAGGGCTGTCCGAACAAGGCTATCGTCCTTGAAGAAAGATAAGGAGGAGCGAAATGAAAAAGTATGTTATCATAGGAAACTCCGCCGCCGCAATAGGTGCGGTACAGGGAATACGCTCGGTCGACAAGGACGGCAGTATAACGATAATCACGGACGAGGCATATCACACATATTCAAGACCGCTTATAAGCTACTGGCTTGAGGGCAAGGTTGCCGACGACAAGATATACTACAGAGAGCCCGATTTCTACGAGAAGAACAATGTAAAGACTATCTTCTCGGTGCGTGCCGAGAAAATCGAAAACGGCTGTGTGGTACTTGACAACGGAGAGAAAGTACAGTATGATAAGTTATTGGTAGCAACGGGTTCAAAACCGTTTGTTCCTCCGATGAAGGACATTGATAAAGTCGAGAACAAGTTCACATTCATGACGTGGGACAGTGCAAAGGCTATCCGTGAAAAAGTCACAGCCGGCACAAAGGTACTTATAATAGGTGCAGGTCTTATCGGTCTTAAATGTGCGGAGGCACTTCATCATCTGAATGCCGATATTACTGTAGTTGACCTTGCGGACAGGATACTCCCGAGTATTCTTGATATCCGTGCAGGCGAGATAATGCAAAAGCATATCGAGGATAAAGGAACAAAATTTATCCTCGGCACAAGCGTTGAGCAGTTCTCAAAAAACAGTGCGAAGCTGACAAACGGCGAAACGGTGGATTTTGATATTCTTGTAATAGCTGTCGGCGTAAGGCCTAACACAGAGCTTGTAAGCGATGCGGGCGGCAAGGTTGAAAAGGGTATAATAACCGACCTTCACCAGCAGACAACGATCGACAACGTTTATGCCGCAGGCGACTGCACAGTAAGCCACGATTGTTCGTCAAATACCGACAGGATACTCGCACTTCTGCCTAACGCATTTATGCAGGGCGAGGTCGCAGGTAAAAATATGGCAGGCGAGGAAACGCTTTATCTGAACGCTATACCGATGAATGCCATAGGCTTCTACGGTCTGCATATCATAACAGCCGGAAGCTATGACGGCGATGAGGACATTACCGAGGACGCAGACAAGGAAATCTACAAGAAGCTGGTATTCAAGGACGGTCTGCTGAAAGGCTTCATCCTTATGGGCGACGTAGCAAGAGCAGGTATCTATACCTCTATGATAAAGGAGCAGATACCGCTTACCGAGGTAGATCTCGATCTTCTCAGGGATAAGCCGCAGATGATGATGTTCGGCAAGGCAAGACGTGAAGAAAAGCTCGCAGGCAAAAAGCACTGATGATGTCCTTAATGTCTGCAATAACGGAGGATAAGCCATGACAGTATTAAACGCTAACGAAATAGGTTATTACGACCTTAATAAAAAGATAGTCGAATGTGACGACAACGATATAACGATAATCGACGCTATGGGACAGCGTTATATCGGCTGCGGTGTTGCGGGCAAGACGATAACGGTTGAGGGAACTCCCGGAAACGCTCTGGGCGCATATCTTGACGGAAGCACTATCATAGTACACGGCAACGGTCAGGACGCTATCGGCGACACAATGAACAACGGCGAGATATTCATCCACGGAAACTGCGGTGATACGACAGGATATGCGATGCGTTCGGGCAAGATATTCGTAAAGGGCAACGCAGGCTACCGTGTAGGAATACACATGAAGGAATATCACGAATTCTATCCGAAAATAATCATCGGCGGCAAGGTCGGAGATTTTCTGGGCGAATATCAGGCAGGCGGAATAATAATCGTTCTCGGCATAGGCTGTGACGGCAAAGCGCCGATAGGCTCGTTCTGCGGAACGGGAATGCACGGCGGTCATATGTATATAAGAAGCGACGAAGCACCTAAGGGTCTTCCCGTACAGGTTTCGTGCGAGGTCGCAGACGACAGTGACAAGGCCGATATAAGAGAATATGTCGATGAATTCGCAAAGAATTTCGGATATAACACAAACGAGCTGTTAAAGGGCAGATTCTACAAGCTGTCACCGAATACAGCAAGCCCGTACAAGCAGCTTTACACGCATAACTGACAACAGACGAAAATAGATATAGATAAGGCGGCTGTCAAAAATCTAATCAATGTTTCGATGGGGTTTGGGGCATAGCCCCAAGGCAGGTCGCAGGGACGCCAGTCCCCGTATTCTCCCCCCGGCACGGATGCCGGGCGTGTATGCACAAGGGCTTTGCACGATGCAAAGCCAACCAAGCATACACAGCCTTTCACGGGGGAAAGGGGGCAGGGGGATAGGGATAATAAATCAGAAGTTGATTTTTAAAACATACTTTTTATAAATACTAAAAATGATATTAATTTAAACGCTCTGCCGGTTTTAAGGGTGCATCGGCAGGGCGTTCAATACCACGAAAGAAGGTGTCGGAATGAATGTACTTATAGCAGGCAAAACAAGCGAGATCTGCGACAGCATAGCAGGACTTCTGATTGAGCTTGACTGCGACAACATCTCGACTTTCACAAGCGGCGCTATCGTAAGAGGCGTAGATATATCAAGGTTTGACAGCGTCATCATCTCCACTCCCCTTTCGGACGAATTCGGGCTTGATCTTGTCGCAGATATAGCAAAAGACGCAAAAAACGGCGTAGTGGTGCTTGCCAAGCACGAGATTGCCGACGAGGTGCAGAAAAAGATACGGTTTACCGGTGCATTCGTTCTCCCAAGACCCTTCAACAAGGCTATGCTTATACAGACAATTAAGCTTGCCGAGGTGGCTCATATCGGAATGGCAAAGCTGGAGGAGGAAAACCGCCAGCTGTCACAGCAGTTATCGGATATGAAGATAGTAAACCGTGCAAAGTCAATGCTTATGCAGTATCTGAATCTGACGGAGGAACAGGCGCACAGGCATATTCAAAAGCAGGCAATGGATCTTAGAAAGACGCAAAGAGCCGTTGCGGAGGATATATTAAAGACGTATCAGAACACGAAGGAAGAAGAATAAACGGCGGACGCAGGGTGTATGCTCTGCGTTCTTTGATTTTCAAAGCGGTTATCTGCGGTAGACAGGGGCGGCAGACAGGGGCGGCAGACACTTTGGTAAGTTCCAGTAATGCAATATTTATCCATTAAAAAATAAGCCATATATTGACATTTAGCTTTTTACGCACTTTTCACAATTTTGTTACAAAAGGCTCACAAACGGCTTTACTACGGCAAATGGCGATAAAAAGCGGATTTGTGCGGATTTTATTCGATACTGTTATATAGATAATTATATACCGATATTCCTAAAATATATTTTACAATTACGACTCAGTGTGTTAAAATAATAACGAACAAAAGAAAGAAGTCCTGCAACACAAATACATAACGCAGGGCGCACGATGATAACAGCTAAATATAGATTAATAACGGCTATAAGCCGAACAGGAGGAATTTCACATGAGATTTACATTACCAAGAGATGTTTATCACGGCAAGGGCGCACTTGAGGCATTAAAGAGCTTTAAGGGCAAGAAGGCAATGATCGTCGTTGGCGGCGGTTCGATGAAGCGTTTCGGCTTCTTACAGAAGGCTGAGGCTTATCTTAAGGAAGCAGGCATGGAGGTTGAGCTCTTTGAGAATGTAGAACCCGATCCTTCTGTTGAAACAGTTATGAAGGGTGCAGACGCAATGCTCAAGTTCCAGCCCGACTGGATCGTAGCAATGGGCGGCGGTTCTCCTATCGACGCAGCTAAGGCTATGTGGATAAAGTACGAGTACCCCGACTGCACATTTGAAGATATGTGTAAGGTATTCGGTATTCCCGAACTCAGAAAGAAAGCTCACTTCTGCGCTATTTCTTCTACATCGGGTACAGCTACTGAAGTTACCGCATTCTCAATCATCACAGATTACCACAAGGGTATCAAGTATCCTATCGCTGACTTCGAGATCACTCCCGATGTTGCTATCGTTGATCCCGATCTTGCAGAAACAATGCCTCAGAAGCTCGTAGCACATACAGGTATGGACGCTATGACACACGCTATCGAAGCATATGTTTCAACAGCTAACTGCGACTTTACAGATCCTCTTGCGCTTCACGCAATCAAGATGATCCAGAACGACCTCGTTGGTTCTTACAACGGCGATATGGCTAAGCGTGATGCAATGCACAACGCACAGTGCCTCGCAGGTATGGCATTCTCGAATGCTCTGCTCGGTATCGTTCACTCAATGGCTCACAAGACAGGGGCCGCATTCGCTGATTACGGCGCACACATCATACACGGTGCCGCAAACGCTATGTATCTTCCTAAGGTTATCGCATTCAACGCAAAGGACGAAACAGCTAAGAAGCGTTACGGCGTAATCGCTGACTTTATGGGTCTTGGCGGTGCAAATGACGACGAAAAGGTAAAGCTCCTCATCGCTTATCTGCGTAAGATGAATGACGATCTGAAGATTCCTCACTGCATCAAGAACTACGGCGCAGACAGCTATCCTACAGAAAACGGTTTCGTTCCCGAAAACGTATTCCTGGAGAGATTACCTGAGATCGCTAAGAATGCTATCGCAGACGCTTGCACAGGTTCTAATCCTCGTATTCCTACACAGGAAGAGATGGAGAAGCTGCTTAAGTGCTGCTACTACGATACAGAAGTTGATTTCTGATATTTCTGAGATCGTAGCTGTTAAATTTGATTTCATCTATTTATATAGCCTCTGAATTATAACCCAAAGGAAAGCCCCTTGTACCACCCCCTAAGGTACAAGGGGCTTTTCCGTGGCGGCAACAGTGTGCCGCTTCAAATTCGCCTTTCTGTATGTTTGCGATTAGCGTAACAACGATGTACGGCGAGTGGCGGGTATGACCCGCTTCAAATTCGCCGTTCTGACGGTTGGCGGATTGCGTAAGTTGCGTTACCGGCGAGTGCCTTACGGCACACCCTATTGACGTTTCTTCTGAACAGAAATAGGAAAAGGTGCTTGTGATTAACGTCAGATAAATATATGGTTGACAATTTGCCTTTCTATATGTTTGTGATTAGCGTAACCACCGTTACCGGCGGATAGCAATGTATGCTTCAGATTTACTTTTTGTGATGGATTTTGCCCGTCATTAAAGGACATTCCCCACGATATATACACCATATACACCTTCGTTTCAAGATTTTTCACATCTCTTTCATCGCCCGTTATTATATGATTCATAAAAAGGGGGTATACTATAGTCACAGTCAGAGGAAAGGATTCCGACGACCGAAATCAGCCGATAGGTTTCGGCTTGAAAAATATCGTGCCGACAAGCATGGTTAACATAACAGGAGCCGGCAAGACGGCAACAGCCGCCCTATACACGCTCCGCCTAAGTACAACGAAAGTTTTCATATATACCTCTCTATTATTCAAGCAAAACCGCTCTGTGATGCAGGGCGGTTTTTGCTGTTACGCAAAGCCGACAGTTAATATTGTAAATTTTACACAAACGCACTATAAAATTTCTCAGCAAAATTATAAAAAAGTTTTCAAAAGGCTAAAGTTTAGAAAAACAAGTGCCGATATAATAAATGTAAGGGTCACAGAACCCTGTGCGGAGGCGGAGATAACTTCCGCAGTGTTTTGCAAAACAAACACCAAATGACTTTAGCTTAGCGCAAAGCAAGGTCACACTAACAAAAAACAAGTCCCTATAAGGGCAACGACTTCCGAAAAGGATTTCGGGAGTACATTCAAGGAGGAAAACAAAATGGCAGGTATGGTAGTACAGCATAACTTAAATGCGATCAATGCTAACAACAAGATGAACATCAACGTTTCAGGTACAAAGAAGGCAACTGAGAAGTTATCTTCTGGTTATCAGATCAACCGTGCAGGCGATAACGCTGCAGGTCTGGCTATATCTGAAAAGATGCGTTCACAGATCCGTGGTCTTTCACAGGCTACAAAGAATGCCAACGACGGTATCTCTCTTATCCAGACAGCTGAAGGCGGCTTAAACGAAACTCACTCAATTCTTCAGAGAATGAGAGAGCTTGCAGTTCAGTCAGCTAACGGTACATACCAGGATGATACAGACCGTGAAGCTATCCAGCTCGAAGTTGACGCACTCAAGAGCGAAATCGACAGAATCGCTTCTTCTACAGAGTACAACGGCATGAAGCTCCTCGATGGTTCACTCGGCGGCTCAAAGGCTGTTACAGAATTCGGTGCTAAGTATGGTATTGTAGATACCGCTTCAGCAGATTTAGCAGGTGCAATCCTCACTTCTAATGTTGCAGGTGCTAAGGTTACTATAGCTTTAGGTGCAACAAAGGGCGGCGAAGCTGCTACATGGGCTAAAGATGGTAAGGAACTCGTTCTTAACCTCGTTGAGAATGAAACTTATTCTCAGGACGATATTGATAAGTTAATCGCTAATGCTGACAGCCGCAAGGCAGACGGTATTGTTGCTGACTTATCTCTCAAGCTCAAGAACGGCGTTATGAGTGCAACAACAGCTGGATCAACAGATGCAACAGTTGCAGGTGTACGTGCTTCTGCTGATGCAACTGATATTCCCGCAGATCTTCTTTCATCTGCAATTTCGGGATACGGCGATAAAATAGGTATCACATCAAACAGCTACGGTCTTGACACTCGTAAGATTAGCTTTGTTACAGATGCACAGGCCGGCAAGGAAAATGTTACCACCAAGAAGGCTGATACAGCAGGTGCTAAGGACGGCGAGTTTGTAATTCACCTCTCAACAGGTAAGGAGTATACTGCAAAGGATATTGAAGACCTGTTAAAGTCTGAAGGTCTTGATTATTCAATCGATATCACGGACACCAACTCTCCTGATGGTGATGTTACTGTTAAGTTTGACAAGACAACAAATGATGCTACTAAGTATCAGTTTACAATGGCAAACGGTGCAGGTATCGGTAAGGATGAAGTTGCTACAACAGGCAAGGGTCTTACATTCCAGATCGGTGCTAACGGCGTAGAGGATCAGAGAGTTACTCTGAACGTTAACGATATGTCATCTACTGCTATAGGCGTTGCTAACGCTGACGTTTCTAATCAGGACGCTGCAAACAAGGCTATCGAAATGGTAGACACTGCTGTTAAGACAGTATCTATGCAGAGAGCTGGTCTTGGTGCTCTTCAGAACAGACTTGAGTACACAGTTAACAACCTGACAACAACAAACGAGAACCTGACAGCAGCTGAATCTCAGATCAGAGATACAGATATGGCTACAGAGATGATCAACTACACTAAGAATAACATTCTTCAGCAGGCATCTCAGGCTATGCTCGCTCAGGCTAACCAGCAGCCTCAGGCTATTCTCCAGTTACTCCAGTAATCTGAGAACAGCGTGAGTTTCAGGGCTTAATATTTATAAATTAATGACTTGATGAGTTCGCCCCCGTGAAAACGGGGGCGGATTTTATTTTTGCGGGAAGTGGGGCTGTCGAACTCGCAACACGAAAAGCGCGTGGGATAGTGCGGTTTTGCGAGGGTTGGGTACGGAATGAGGGATTGTTAACGGAGGTGTCAGAGAAGCGGAAAGGGTACGGTAAGTGTGGCAATCCCTCCGGTAGTCGCCCGAATTTTTTCGGCGACAGCACCTCACCTTTGACAAGGGGCGGTAAGAATGTGGTGCGAAGCGAAGGGGGGCTAGCAATCCCTCCGGTAGTCGCCCGAATTTTTTCGGGCGACAGCACCTCACCTTTGACAAGGGAGGCAAGGGTGATGGTGTGGGGCAAGGGTTGGTGCGGCGATTTATCTGTTGACGATGCTTTGCACTGCAACAGAAAAAATCGGGTACTGTGCCGTACCCGATTTTTCTTAACCGTTGATATACTCTTTTGGAGATATCCACTTTCCGTTTTGCTTTACTGCAAAGTGAAGATGAGGTGCCAGCTTCGACTCGCATTCGATAGTCCCTGTAACGCCTATCTTCTGACCGGATTCGACATTGCTTCCCTCTTTGACTTCAAGCGACTTGTCAAGTCCGTAGTAATGCGTTTCGTAGCCGTCGCCGTGATCTATCACAACGCATATTCCCCACAGGGGATCGTCCTTTATCTCCTTGACCTTGCCCGTGCAGGCGGCTTTTACATCAGTTCCGACCGATGCGGCGATGTCCATTCCGTCATGGGTCTTCCATACGCCGAGAGTTTCGCTCTTTACAAGCTCGCCGTTGCTGTATTCCCATATAACTTCATTCTCAATCGGCATTACACGCTTTGCTGTGCTTCTGACAAAGTTATTTGCAGGTGCGGCTGAGCTGTCGGTTTCGCTCTTTGAGGTTTCGTCCTTAGGTATACCGCTCTGCGTGTTGTCCACCTGCTCTGCCGATACGGTCGAATCGGGCTTTTGAGGTTCTTCGTCGGCTATTGTCTTCAGCGTGCTGTCGTAGGTCAGATATGTTGATATTCCTATAGCAACAACGCTCAGACATAACGCTCCCGCAAAACCTTTGCCCTTGAAAAACTTTTTTATCTTTCCGGTAGTTATCTTATCCATAGCTTTTTCCTTTCAAGTTATGCTTTACTGCATTTGTAGTTTTAACGTTATTTTCCGTTTTATACGCATTTTTCAGAAAAATCTTCCGCTTTAACGCTTTTCCGCTTTAAATTGAGTAAAAATCTATTGACAAATACCGAGTGCCGTGGTATACTTACATTGTACCCGAAAAACGGGTATTAAACCGAATATACACCACAAATCGCAGATGGAAAAAAGTAAGGCGGCAGATTTCTCACAGAGAGTCGGATTAGGTGCGAGCCGACAGAATATAAAGCCTGAATTCATTCCGGAGAGATGAGCCGAAAGCGCAGAGCCTGTAAGCCATTCGGGTAAGCCCGTTACAGCTTTAAAGACCGTATACCAGTGCTATGCACCTGTACGGTGAATTGAGGTGGTACCGTGGATATATATCCGCCCTCAGATTAGGAATAATCTGAGGGCGGTTTTTGATTATACGGAACTCATAAAATTCCGGGTGTGATGTATAACTAAGATACGCAATAGGAAGGAAAGAAAAGCGATGAGCATGAACATGATAAGAAAGCTCCCAACTCCCAAGGAGATAAAGGAGCTGTATCCTCTGTCGGACAAGATAGTGGAAACAAAGAAACAGCGTGACAAGGAAATAGCCGATGTATTCACGGGAAAGAGCAATAAGTTCCTGCTGATAATAGGCCCTTGCTCTGCCGATAAGGAAGAGCCTGTCCTTGACTATATTTCAAGGCTGGTACCCGTTCAGGAGCAGGTAAAGGACAAGATACTGATAATTCCCAGAATATACACGAACAAGCCCCGTACAACAGGAGAAGGCTACAAGGGCATGATACATCAGCCAGACCCGACAAAGAAAGAGGATATGCTTGAGGGACTTATCAAGGTAAGAAGCCTTCATACAAAGGCTATCGAGCAGACGGGATTTACCTGTGCGGATGAAATGCTCTACCCTGAAAACTACCGTTATCTGTCCGATCTTTTGTCTTATGTTGCTATCGGCGCTCGCTCGGTCGAGGATCAGCAGCACAGGCTTACATCAAGCGGAATGGATATTCCTGTCGGTATGAAGAACCCCACGGCAGGCGATATGTCGGTTATGCTGAACTCTATCCGTGCGGCTCAGGCAAGCCACACATTCATATACAGGGGCTGGGAAACTGTCACAAGCGGAAATCCGCTTGCGCACGCTATACTGAGAGGTGCTGTAAACAAGCACGGTCAGACTATCCCGAACTATCACTATGAGGATCTGTCACTGCTGTACGAGCTGTACTGCAAGAAAAATCTTCAGAACATGGCGGTCATAGTTGACACCAACCACTCAAATTCGGGTAAGAAGTATTTAGAGCAGGTAAGAATCGCAAATGAAATTCTTCACAGCCGCCGTCACAGCAAGGATCTTGAGGGATTTGTCAAGGGACTTATGATAGAAAGCTACATTGAGGACGGAAGCCAGAGCACAGACGATGCGGTTTACGGCAAGTCGATAACCGACCCGTGTCTTGGCTGGGAAAAGACAGAAAAGCTCATCTACAGCTTAGCCGACCAACTGTAAGCGCCCGTGGGGCGCGGCAAATTCCGACCTTTGATAATGTTGCGGATTTTTGAAGGATAGCAGAACGGTCGGGGTTTAGCGATGGTGCTATGCAGGTTTTTGGCGGGTCGCCGCTGACTGTTCCGACCTTGCGGCTGTGAGCCACTACAAATTCCGACCTTGCGGCTGTAAGCCACTACAAATTCCGACCTTTGATAATGTTGCGGATTTTCGTAGGATAGTGAAACGGTCGGAATTGAACAATAATGCTTTTTAGACATTATAAATAAGCTGTAGCAAAATCGAATACAATATAATAAAGCTCGCCGCCGTGATGTAAATTCATCACGGCGGTGTTTCTGCTATTCTTTTGGCACTATAATTACCATACCCTCTTCATGCGAAATATAATCGCTATCGGTCGTATTATCATATTTAAAATTGACTTTCAGTGCATTTTTTCCACGGTATTTGCAAAGGATCGGTTCGTCGATCTGCGTAACGGTATATATATCGTTATTATCTACCTGTTTGATTTTTTCTTTTGCCGCTTCTAAGGAACGGTCAACGTCAAAGGCGTTTACGCTGTCATTGTTGAACTCACCGATATATACTTGTGTAACGCCTTGTAGGTTACCTTCTATATCTGTCAAAATATATAGCATTTCATCGGTTTTTACCTCTCCGCTGTATCTGATATACCTGTATTCGTATCTTATCTCGTCAATAGATTTATCGCTTTCGTAGTTATGAGTTCCCAGTACAATCTTTTCTTCTCCGTCAAAACGATACTGACTGATATCTATAAGGCTTTCAGCTGTTTTTTTCACTTTTTCCGTGCGCTTTTCAGTACCTGCATCGGATAATGTTTCAATATCTTCACCAAGCATAACTGCATAAGCAAATTTCCCGCCGTCTGATGAAAGCGCAAACTTCCATACATAGGAATTGATATCAGTCACCGAATAGCCGTAAAGATAATAGTCATATACCCCGTTTGCGTGTTTATCATCATCATACTTTACATTATAGGTTTTCCCGCGGAAATCAATTTTCTGAACAGACTCGGGATCAAACTCGGAATTAAGGCTGTCGTCTACCAACTGTTCGGGCTTATTAATATCTGCAATGTCGGTTGGCAGATACTTGCCGTACAGAACAACATCATATTTGTCCTCAAATTCATATTGACTTTCTGTACTGTCGGAACTGTACTCGTTGCTCTGAGAGCAAGACGTAATAAGCATAACCAAAGATAAAGCGAGAGTTAAAGGAAACAGTGCTGTGATTTTTTTCATAATAGGTTCCTCCTTTTTCCTGCAAATTGAGTGCAATACACCGGCACTTCGTCACTCTGACACATAAGATCACGCATTTCAATACTTGCCGAAATTATCTACCTTTTAGTGTTATTCCGTGATTGTTGAGCACATTTTTTTGTTTAAATTTCAAAAGCGTTCTACAAGCACCCCAGTCACTCCAGCCTACTCTTGACACACCTGATAATCCGGCAGATTTTTCTTTATCTCCTTGTCGACAGAGTTTCCTTAATCTGATAATAACATGCCTAAGCTCATATTTTCAATTCCTAAAATACAAATTTGTATATTTTTCACACAAATACCTTGAACCTTTGTGCATTGTTACCGAATACACAAAAATCCCCCGGTCATAAAAACCGGGGGAAATGTGAAAGCCATAATCGGCTTATTACTTCATCTTCTCGATAGAAAGCATTATCTTTTCCATCTTTTCCTGTGCCTTAGCAAGCTTTACACGCTCGTTTTCAATCTGCTGTGCGGGTGCTTTTGACAGGAAGCCCTGATTGCTGAGCTTACCCGAAAGGAAGTCGATGTCCTTCTGAGCCGCCTTGCGCTCCTTTTCAAGTCTTGCAAGCTCCTTTTCCTTGTCAACAAGCTCGCCCATAGGCATAAATACTCTTGCGTTTGCGGTAACGATTGTTACCATATCGTTGCTTGTTTCTGCCTTTTCTGATACTGTCAGCTCGCCTGCGCCTGCCAGACGTTCGAAGAATGCCTTTGCGCCCTCGAAAAGTGCTGTTTCGGCTGTTTCGATGTACATTGTTACCTTCTTTGACGGCGGTACGTTAAGCTCGTTACGCTGTACACGGATAGCACGGATAGCATCTACAACCTTTGTGAAGTCTGTCTGTTCAGCCGCAAAGTGAAGCTTTTCATCATATACCGGCCAAGCCGAAATCATTATGCTTTCGGGGTTGTTGTCCTTATCGGCAACAATGGGCATCGACTGCCATATTTCCTCTGTGATGAACGGCATAAAGGGGTGTAACAGCTTTAAGATGCCCTGCATAACGTAAACGAGTACGTTCTGAGCGGCACGGGCTGTTTCTCCGCCCTCTGCGATACGAGGCTTCGTAAGCTCGATATACCAGTCACAGTAAACGTCCCAGATAAAGTCGAACAGATTCTGTACCGCAACACCAAGCTCGTAGCTGTCGAGATTTGACGTAACGTTCTTAATAAGGTCGTTGTACAGCGATAATATCCACTTATCCTCGATGGGAAGATTTTCGGGGAGAACTGCGCCTTGCATATCCTCGGGAAGATTCATCAGGATATATCTTGATGCATTCCACAGCTTGTTTGCAAAGTTACGGGAATTTGTGACCTTTGTTTCTGTCCAGCGCATATCGTTACCGGGTGCGTTACCTGTAACAAGAGTAAGACGCAGTGCGTCAGCACCGTACTTGTCAATGACCTCAAGCGGATCTACGCCGTTGCCGAGCGACTTACTCATCTTTCTGCCCAGCTCATCACGGACAAGACCGTGTATAAGTACATCCTTGAACGGCTTCTGACCTGTATGCTCAAGTCCGCTGAATATCATTCTTGCAACCCAGAACGGAATTATATCATAGCCTGTAACAAGCGTATTTGTAGGATAGAAATACTCAAGATCTGCTGTCTTTTCAGGCCAGCCGAGCGTTGAGAACGGCCATAATGCAGATGAGAACCAAGTGTCAAGAGTATCCTCGTCCTGCTTCATAGGTGCGCCGCACTTGGGGCAGGTGTCTATGCCGTCAAGAGTGATCTCTGTGTGTCCGCACTCTTTATTCTGACAGTAGTAAGCAGGTATTCTGTGACCCCACCAGAGCTGACGTGAAATGCACCAGTCACGGATATTTTCCATCCAGTAAAGATAGCCGTTTTCAAATCTCTGAGGGATATATCTCAGCTCACCGCTCTTTACTACATCTATAGCAGGCTGTGCAAGCTGTTTCATCGATACGAACCACTGATAGCTGGCTCTCGGTTCAACGGTAGTGCCGCAACGCTGACAGCAGCCTACATTGTGCTTATGAGGCTCAACCTTTACGAGTAAGCCCTGTGCTTCAAGGTCGGCTACCATAGCCTTTCTTGCTTCATATCTGTCCATACCTGCGTACTTGCCGCCGATACCGTCCATAATAGTAGCATCATCATTCATCATATGGATTATCGGTAAGTTGTGACGCTTTCCTACCTCAAAGTCGTTAGGGTCGTGTGCGGGTGTGATCTTAACTACGCCTGTACCGAATTCCATATCAACATATTCATCGGCAATAACGGGAATCTCTCTGTCGGTAAGAGGGAGCTTTACTGTTTTGCCTACTATGCTCTTGTATCTTTCGTCATCGGGGTTAACGGCTAAAGCGCTGTCACCGAGCAGTGTTTCGGGACGTGTTGTAGCTATCTCTACACTGCCGCTTCCGTCAGAAAGAGGGTAATTGATATGCCAGAAGAAGCTGTCCTGCTCTTCATATTCGCATTCAATATCGGAAATTGATGTCTTACAGTTCGGACACCAGTTGATGATTCTTTCGCCGTGATAGATAAGACCCTTGTTGTAAAGGTCGATGAATACCTTCTGTACAGCCTTTGAACAGCCCTCGTCAAGAGTGAAACGCTCTCTGTCCCAGTCGCAAGACGAGCCGAGCTTCTTTAACTGCTGAACGATACGTCCGCCGTAAACCTTTTTCCATTCCCACGCACGCTCAAGGAAGCCATCTCTGCCTACATCGTCCTTGGTAAGACCCTCTTCCTTCATAGCGTTTACTATCTTTGCCTCTGTAGCGATTGAAGCGTGGTCTGTGCCGGGCAGCCACAGTGCGCTGTAGCCCTGCATTCTCTTATAGCGGATAAGAATATCCTGCAATGTGTTGTCAAGAGCGTGTCCCATATGAAGCTGTCCGGTTATGTTCGGAGGGGGGATAACTATCGTATAGGGCTTCTTCTTGGGGTCTATTTCTGCGTGGAAGTACTTCTTTTCCTCCCATTCGTGATAAAGCCTGTCCTCAAAATCCTTAGGAGAATAGGTCTTTGCGAGTTCTTTCTTCATTTTATTTATATCCTTTCTTTGATTACCCGATTATTTTCATGCCTCTACCCTTGCGAAAAGCTGTTCATCGGGGTCTACAAGCACCGTGTAATTGTTTGTGAATATGACCATACCCGGCTTTGCGCCGTTGGGCTTCTTCACAAATCTTATCCGTGTGTAGTCAACAGGCACTTTTGTGCTGTTCTGTGCCTTTGAGCAGTATGCCGCAAGGCTTGCCGCCTGCAGAATGGCATTGTCCGATATTTCGCCGTTCTTCGCCTTTATTATGACGTGCGAGCCTGCTATATTCTTCGTATGAAGCCACATATCGTCCGGCTCGGCGGTTTTTACGGTCAGCTTGTCATTCTGTATGTTGTTCCTGCCTATATACACATCGTAACCGTCATCGGTCACAAAGTGCATAGGAGGTTTCGGTTTTACCTGTGTTTTTTTATTGACGGTATTCGTGTGGATATAGCCGTTTGCCGCTAATTCCTGCTTTATCTCGCTTATCTCCGCATTGGAGGTGGCACGGGATGCGGCATCGAATACGCTGTCGATATATATAAGCTCGTTTTCGCCGTCTGCTATCAGCTTTGTAAGCATTCTTTCGGCTTTTTCGAGCTTCTTGTATTCCGCATAGTATTTCTGGGCGTTCTGCGAGGGGGTGAGCCTTACGTCGAGCGGAACGGTAACGGTTTCGCCCGTGCTGTAATCCTCGGCGGTAAGCTCGGTCATACCTTTTTCCATACGGTATATATTTGCACTTACAACATCGCCACGGACTCGGAATACCTCCCTTTCTCCGCACTGTGCAAGCTCGCCCTTCTGAAGTTCCAGCTTTCTTGCTATTCGCTCATAGGTATTCATCAGCATTTTCAGCAAATCCCTTGAACGCTGTTTCATACGTTCGTTTTCCGCTTTACTGCCGTAGAATATATCCAGCAGTGCGTTTGCACCGTCTGCGTGGGATACAAGCATCTGCGTGCCGTATTGCTCTATCGGCATAAAGCAGAAATCCTTGTATGCACCGTTCAGGTCACGCAGAATCGTAAAACCGTTTTTATCTGTCACATATTCTCTTGCACGTTTTATAAAAAACAGCAGGCGGTCATAGTTATCATCCGTCATATCGTCAACCGCAAAATCGGTATCCCTACACGAATAATAAGCGCACTCCCTCGCAAATACGGGGGATATGCCCTCAAGACAGGCGGTAAGGTGCTTTGACAGCCGTTTTCCCTCGCCCTGTTTTACAGCGTTTATAAACTCGCTGTCGGAACAAATAAGGAAGTTTACACGGGTCAGATCTCTCGGCGGTGTTTCGTATACGATATTCGGAAGTATACGTCTTACCGAGGAAACATCGTCCGTGATACGCTTTATGCTGTCAGTAACATGGTACACGCCGTCCTTTTTTGCCATAAGTATTATATTGCTGTGTCTGCCCATTATTTCGGCGGTAAGGCGGTTTACTACCATATCGCCTATTTCGTTCATGCACTCAAAATCAAAGTTTATTATACGCTCAAGTCCGTCCTGCGTTATATCGAGCAGCTTTCCTCCGCTGAGGTGCTTTCTGAGAAGCATACAGAACATAGGAGGAGCGGACGGATTTTCCGCCGCACGCTCTGTCATACACACCCGTGCCGACATTGAATTTGAGCTTATCAGTATCTTATTGTGCTTTCCTGCACTGCGTATCGAAATAATTATCTCCTCACGGGAGGGCTGATAGATCTTGTCTATTCTTCCGCCGACAAGCCCTGCCGACAGCATTTCAGATACCACGCAGTGAAGAAAAGTGCCGTCAAGTGACATCGGCAGTCCTTTCCGTCACACGTTAAATTATATATGAGCAGGGGTCTTTACTGCTCTGTGCGACAAATATCTGTGTATTGTGGAATTTGCGGCTAAGAACACCGCAAAGATAATTGCAAAGTATATTTTCCGTGTGAAAGTGACCTGCGTCAATAAGGCAGAAATCCCTGTTGACAGCGTCTATCCACACATCGTGCTTTATATCGCCCGTTATAAGAGCGTCACAGCCTGCGAAAACGGCAAGCGGTAAGGTGCTTCCGCCTGCACCGGAACAGACGGCTACACGCTTTATCGGTCTGTCTGTTTCGGTATAGCGTACCACCGTGCAGTCAAACGCTTTCTTGCAACACTCAGCAAGAGCCTTGGCGTGAGTGGCAATAGGCAGTTCGCATATTTTACCGTAGCCTGTTCCATCGGGCATAACGGGTTCAAGTATCTTGTCGGAGCGCTCAAATTCGAGCAGGTCGAGCATAATATCGGTAACGCCGTTTTTGGTCATATCCGCATTGGTATGAACGCATACAGCGTTCAGCTTATTCTTTATAAGCTCGTAAACCGGCATACCCTCCGTAACGCTTTTCAGCGGATCAAAAATAACAGGGTGATGTGATATTATAAGATTGGCTTTGTTCGCCACTGCCTCTTTTATCACATCGTTGGTTATGTCAAGGCAAAGGCATATACCCTTAACTGTGGCATTCATATCACCGACAAGAAATCCGCTGTTGTCAAACTTATCCTGCACCGAAAACGGTGCGTATTCATTCAGAAACTCGTAGATAGCGCTTACTTTCATAACCTTCCCCCAAAAAAATCATAATGTTGTTATTATATTTTCTATTTCCTGTGCGGTATTGCACAGCTTCTCGCTTTTTGCCGTATCGGACGATGAGCAGCATTCTCCTGCACGTCTTAGCTTACGGCACACCAAGCTCAGATACTCCTTGTCCGTTACCTTTCCGGAATATGCAAAAGCGTCGGTTATCTCACGGCTCTCGCCGTCATAGTACACCGACATAATAACGTAATTTCTGTCGTTTTCCCTTGCAGTAAGTTCTTTTTCTATATAAAAGCCGTTTTTGTACAGTTCTTTTCTTAATATCTCAGCCTTTGTCATAGGCTGGAGGATAAAATGTGTATCACGGCTTAAGAAACGGCAACCGAGAACTATCCTTGCTATAAGCTCGCCGCCCATACCTGCGATTATCACATCGTCGGCATAATCTATTTTTTCAAGTCCGTCCGACAGCACAAGACGCACAGCATCTTCTTTTCCTATGTAGTGCATTACCGTCTGTTTTGCCGAAAGCAAAGGACCTTCGTTTATATCCGCCGCCGTGAGCTTTCTTTCACCGTCAAGATAGAGCCTGCAAGGGAGCAGGGCGTGGTCCGTACCGACATCGCAGATCTCTCCGCCTTTACGCACCATTCCTGCTGCCGCCGCAAGTCTTGGCGAGAGTATCGGCTCGTGCATCAGTTGCCGACAGCCTCGTTCAGCTTCTTAACCAGTTCGTCCGCATCAACGCCGTGAACGTCGCACGCCTGTGCAACAGTTTCGCCTCTTGACGCAGGGCAGCCTAAGCAGTGCATACCCATTTCAAGAAAGAAGGGGGCTGTTACCTCTCCGTATGCGTCTAAAATATCGCCGATTATTGAATCCTTTGTGATAGTCATTTTTTACATTCCTTCCGATAGAAATTTCAGTATATAAATATACATTATTTATTATACACCAATCCGAGTGAAATTACAATAGCGGAAATGAGAATTTGCGATGTGGGGGTTGGGGGAAAACGGGTTGGATTAACAAGGAGTGGTTTTCTGACGCTTGTCGTGCAAATAACAGTGATAGCGAGCTACCGATAGTTCTTTTTGTCGGATAGCACTTCTCGGGTTTGCTATTCGAGTGGGTACACCTGTCAATATGAAAGAGGGGGACCACCAAAGCGATTAGGAAAACAACTTCTAAGCAATTACAATCCCCACCGTCACGGCTCGGAAATATTAGAGATATATAAAAGCCGGATTTCTAACTTATATGCTGAAAAGTGCCGAAGTTGTTTTATTAGCCGTGCCACCTCCCCTTTTTCGAGGGGAGGCAAGGGACGTGGTGCAGGACGAACGGTTTGTGATAGTTTATAACTATTGTGAAAATGACAAGGTTCAGTGCAAAATTGCAATATGATTAAAATGTTTAAACGCAACAACGGCAGATACGCTTTCGCATATCTGCCGTAATTCATTTATAAAATTTATGATACCGTTAATTCCCACTGTTTCGCTCTGTTCAGCGAAACAGCATCATTGCCAAAGGCGGAATTACCGGTGGCGTTGCCACCTTAGACGGTGGGTTTCTGGCGTACCTTTATGTGTACTTCACGCAGCTGCTGTTCGGTTACCTCTGTGGGTGCGCCGAGCAGAAGATCCTGTGCGTTAGAGTTCATCGGGAATGCGATAACCTCTCTTATGCTCTCATCGCCTGTGAGGAGCATTATCATACGGTCAACACCGGGTGCCATACCTGCGTGGGGCGGAGCACCGTACTGGAACGCATTGTAAAGAGCGCCGAACTTCTCGGCAACGTCCTGCTCTGTGTAGCCGGCAATCTCGAAAGCCTTTATCATTATCTCAAGGTCGTGGTTTCTTACAGCGCCGCTTGAAAGCTCAACGCCGTTGCAGACAATATCGTACTGGTATGCAAGTATGTCAAGCGGATTCTTTGTCATAAGCGCTTCAAGACCGCCCTGCGGCATCGAGAAGGGGTTATGCGTGAATATAGTCTTGCCTGTTTCCTCGTCCTCCTCGTACATCGGGAAGTCAACGATAAAGCACATCTCGTATCTGTCATAGTCAATCATATCCATACGCTTTGCGACTTCTGTACGGATCTGACCTGCAAACTTGGGCGCCATCTTCTTGTTGTCGGCTATGAAGTAAAGAACATCGCCCACTTCAAGAGCGCATCTGTTCTTAAGCTCTTCTCTCTGCTCGTCATTCAGGAACTTGTCGATAGGACCGAGATACTTGAAGCTCTCGTCTACCTTGACATATCCAAGACCCTTCATGCCGATTTCCTTAGCGAATGCTTCCATCTTCTCAAAGAAGCCCTTTGACTGACTTGCCATACCGGGAACTCTGATACCTCTTACGCACTTATTTGCGAAAGGCTTGAAGTCGCTGTCAACGAATAAGTCAGACAGCTCTGTTATAATAAGAGGGTTACGCAGGTCGGGCTTGTCTGTGCCGTACTTCAGCATTGACTCGGCGTAGGGGATACGCTTGAAGGGTGCGGGAGATACAGGCTTACCGCCGAACTTTTCAAATACAGCGGATAAAACCTCTTCTGCGTTTGCAAAAACGTCTTCCTGTGTCGCAAATGCCATTTCAAAGTCAAGCTGATAGAATTCGCCGGGTGAACGGTCTGCTCTTGCGTCTTCGTCACGGAAACAGGGTGCTATCTGGAAATACTTATCAAAGCCGGATACCATAAGCAGCTGCTTGAATATCTGCGGCGCCTGCGGCAGAGCGTAGAACTTTCCGTGGTGCTTACGGCTGGGGATAAGGTAATCTCTTGCTCCCTCGGGTGAGCTTGTTGAAAGGATGGGGGTCTGTATTTCAAGGAATCCCATCTCGGTCATCTTACTGCGTAAGAATGAGATGACCTGTGAACGCAGTACGATGTTGTTGTGCATTCTCTTGTTACGCAAATCGAGATAACGGTACTTTAAGCGTATATCTTCCTTTGTTTCTGTCGAGGTGGGAACTTCAAACGGGAGCTGTTCAACAGTTACCTTGCCCAGTACCTCAAGACTTTCGGCTACTATCTCAATAGTGCCTGTGGAAATCTTATCGTTGTAAGTACCCTCTGCTCTCTTTATTACCGTACCGCCTATTGTAACGGCACACTCCTTGTTTACGCCCTCAAGAAGACCCTCGTTCTTCTGGAATGTAATCTGCACATAGCCGTAATGGTCACGCAGATCTATAAACTTGATTCCTCCGTGGTCACGGATGTTCTCTACCCAGCCTGCAACACGAACGGTCTTGCCGATGTCGTTTTCGCTCAGCATTTCACAGGTGTGAGTGCGGTACTTGTTCTCTAAAAACATTTCTTTCTTGCCTTTCTTTCTTTATAATCAGCCCTTGAGCTTTTCTTCAAGCATAGCCTTTATACTTGCGGGTGAAGCCGCTCCCTTGAGTGCCTTGTTGCACTGTCCCATAAGGAAGCCGAACACCTTTGTTTCACCGCTTCTGTACTGCTCGACAGCCTTAGGATTAGCCTCCATTATGCCGTTTATCGTCTTTTCAAGCAGTTCGTTGTCTTCCTTTATCCACAGCTGCTGTTCTTCAGCGATGGCTTCGGGCTTCTTGCCTGTTTCAAGCATTTCACGAAGGATAATCTTACGGTTATCCTTTGATATTTTGCCGTTTTCGGCAAGCTCTATCAGCTTTGCTAAATCCTCTGCGGTAAATTTCATATTATCAAGATCAAGCTCACCGAGATTTATTCTTCTCATAAGCTCAACCACTATGAACGTGCCTATAGGCTTGGGGTTATTATATGCCTTCAGCGCATTTTCAAACAGGTCGCTGACACGCTTTGAATCTGTCAGCACCTTTGCGTCAGCCGCAGAAATGCCGTATTCGCCTGTGTAACGTGCCACTCTCTGCTCGGGCATTTCGGGAATGTCAGCCTTGATAGCCGCAAGCTCTTCTTCCGTGAAGATTATCGGCGGTATATCGGGGTCGGGGAAATAACGGTAATCGTGTGCGTCCTCCTTGGAACGAAGCGAGCTTGTTTCGCCCGTAGCGTCATTGAAGTGAAGCGTTTCCTGTACTACTCTTTCACCGTTCTCGATAAGCTCTGTCTGGCGGTATATCTCATATTCGATGGCTCTTTGTATAGCCTTTGTGGAGTTAAGGTTCTTTACCTCTGTTCTTGTTCCGAGCTTATCTGAATCCTTTTCGGCAAGCGAAATATTAACGTCGCATCTCATTGAACCCTGTTCAAGCTTACCGTCGCATACGCCTGCGTACTGGAGCATAAGTCTTATCTTCTCAAAGAACGCTATGACCTCGGCGGCTGAATGGAAATCAGGCTCGGTAACTATCTCGATAAGCGGAATTCCGCAACGGTTATAGTCTGCAAGGCTGACACGCTCGATGTCGTCGTGAACGAGCTTTCCTGCATCCTCTTCAAGATGTATACGGTTTATTCTCATCGTCTTCTGCTCACCGTCAACCGTTACGTCAACGTGACCGCCCAGACACACGGGGCGGGGCATCTGCGAAATCTGATATGCTTTGGGCAGGTCGGGGTAGAAATAATTCTTTCTGTCCCATTTTGTAAAGCGTGATATTTCGCAGTTCATGATGTAGCCTGCTTTTATAATGTACTCAACAGCCTTTGAGTTAAGTACGGGGAGCGTTCCGGGAAGTCCGGAGCAGACAGGACAGCATCTTGAGTTAGGCTCGCCGCCGAACTCAGCCGAGCAGGTGCAGAACACCTTTGAGTTTGTGAGAAGCTCTGCGTGTATTTCAAGTCCTATGGTAGGATATAATTTCATATTGTTACCGTCCCTTCTTAAACCTCGCTGTAACGTCTTTCAAACGTCTTTTCAAAGGCGTCTGCCGTCTGTATCAGCGTAGCCTCGTCCCACTTTCTGCCGACAAGCGACATTCCTATGGGCATACCGTCTGCGTTATATCCGCAGGGTACGGAGATTGCCGGGAGCGATGCGATGTTTACCGTTACGGTGCATATATCTGCAAGATACATCTTTACAGGGTCGGTTTCCTGCTCACCTATCTTATATGCTACAGTAGGAGCGGTAGGTGTCAGAATAACGTCCGCATTCTCGAATATCTCGTTATATTCCTTTATAATCTGCTGTTTTAATGCCAGCGCCTTTAAATAGTATGCGTCATAGTAACCGCTTGAAAGTGCGTAGTTACCGAGAAGTATACGGCGCTTTACCTCATCACCGAAGCCTCTTGTACGGCTGTCACGAATCATTTCGTCAAAGGTTCTGCCCTCGCCCCGAAGTCCATACTTGATGCCGTCAAAGCGTGAAAGGTTGGATGCCGCCTCGGCACTTGCCACAAGGTAGTAAGCCGATACAGCGTATTTAAGGCTCTTCATCGAGCAGTCAACGAGCGCTGCGCCCATTTCTTCGTATTTCTTAGCCGCCGCAAGAACCGCATTCTTTACTTCATCGTCTGTGCTGTCTGCGAAGAATTCTTTGGGGAGCGCTATCTTCATACCCTTTATATCCTTGCCGACCTTTGCATTGAAGTCCTCTGCGGGCTTGTTTGCGCTTGTTGCGTCACGGCTGTCCTTGCCGCAGATAACGTTCAGTATTGTACCGCAGTCAACCGCACTGTTTGCGATAGGTCCTATCTGGTCAAGCGAGCTTGCGAATGCCACCAGACCGTAGCGTGATACTCTGCCGTAGGTTGGCTTAAGGCCTGTAACACCGCAAAATGAGGCAGGCTGTCTTATAGAGCCGCCTGTGTCGCTTCCGAGTGCCGCAGGTGCAAGTCCTGCAGATACTACAGCCGCCGAGCCGCCGCTTGAACCGCCGGGTACACGGGATAAGTCGAAGGGGTTTCTTGTCTTTGCGAATGCGCTTGTCTGTGTAGAGCCGCCCATTGCAAATTCGTCCATACTTGTTTTTCCGAGAAGCACATAATTCTCGGCCTTCAGCTTTTCTATTACGTTTGCGTCATAAGGCGGAACAAAGTTTTCAAGCATCTTTGACGCACAGGTCGTTCTTATCCCGTCCGTGCAGATGTTATCCTTTATTGCAAGAGGTATACCGGTGAGTGCCTTTGCCTCGCCCTTATCTATAATCTCCTGCGCCTTTTCCGCATTTTTCAGTGCCTCGTCTTCGGTCACTGTGATATATCCGAGTACATCGGAATCTTTAGCCTTTATGCTGTCTGAATATTCCTTGCAAAGCTCTGCGGCGCTTATCTGCTTTGTGTCGAGCATTTCACGCAGAGAGCCGAGCGTCTGTTTTTTAAGCTCCATTTATTCTCTTATCCTTTCGGCTCGTTTATCAGTCTACCATCTTCGGAACTACATAGCAGTTTCCGCTGGGCTGTGTGTTGCTGAGCAGCTTCTCTGTGGGGAATGAGGGCTTTGCAACGTCTTTTCTTACCTCGTCATAGCTTATGCTGTTATTATCCTTGGTATCATCGTAAACTACGTCAAATTCCTTTACGGTGTCCATAAGCTCGATTATTGCGCTCATTTCGCCCATTACCTTTTCTTTACCCTCATCGGTATAATTGAGCTTACTCAGATTACACAGATGGTCAATGGTCTTTATATCCATTATGCCGTCATTCCTTTCCTGCGGGGCTTTTTCTGCCGTTTGTGGCAGAACCTACTGACCCATTATAGTTATACTTTAACTATTATACAACATTGCGAGTCTATTTGCAAGCGTTGGAGGGTAAAAAACTGTGTTAAAGTGAGATTTAGAAGCGTTAAGGTGAGATTTTGATGTACTATAATAACATCAGATTGCAGTCGATTTACAGAAATAGGCTGTTTTACAAAAGATATAATAAACTCTCTATCCCTATCCCCAAACCCCTTTCCCACGGTGAAGGGCTGTGTATGCTTTGCTGGCTCTGCATCTGTGCAATCGTGGTCGTTTGTTGTCGGTGCGTCCTGCACCGACTTTGTTCGACCACTTGTATGCGTCCTTGCATAGAGC
>OOCB01000540.1_pt1 | contig 59932 bp, 60 predicted proteins | sample 1671351 | NCBI WGS metagenome assembly OOCB01 (sample SAMN06348148, study PRJEB24527) | human gut metagenome | biome: human gut; feature: ankylosing spondylitis patient; material: feces | host: Homo sapiens | place: China | collected 2015-10 | reverse complement strand
GTAGTCCAGTTCCTCAAGCTGGGCGCTTGTCAGTCGGACGGGTGCGTTCTCTGGCAACAAAATTTCGTTGTTCAATGCAAAGACCAGTTGACCATTTCTCTCATTTACGCTACACTGGCTTTGCTTCTGGTTTTTTCTCACAAACTAATCATAAAGCAAAAAGACGAGCAGGCAACCCCTTTTTTCGGGGAGACCTGCTCATCTTTTTTATTCAGCTTCCGTGCGCTATTTTGCAACGCGCCCTTTTTTAATATGCCTTCTGCCGCTGCGGCAAATGCATGGGGATTTTTTGCTTTTTCATGCAATAAAACAGCAGTTTTTGCAGATAATTCTGAAAGGAGCTTTTCAAATTTTCAAACAAATCTGCGGACAATCCTTTTTACGTTTTCTCCCCGGCCTCCAGCATCGTGCCAATAGAAATACCATAGCCCTTGGTGGCATCCGACAGCAAAACGTGGGTCACGGCGCCCACTAACTTCCCGTCCTGCAAAATTGGGCTGCCGCTCATGCCCTGCACAATTCCGCCGGTGGCAGCGATAAGCGCCGGGTCCGTAACGGAGAGCACCATCTCCCGGCCATCAGCGGCACCGGGCAGCACCTTTAAGATTTCAACGGTGTATTCCTCCACCGCGTCCCCTGCCACATTGGCGCGAATCACAGCGGGTCCCGCTTTGGGCTCCGCCGCCGGGACACATTCACCGCAGGTCAGCGGGCAGTCCGCCGTGACCGTTCCGAAAATACCGCAGCTTGTGTTGGCGTACAGCGTTCCCACATCACCGGAGAGGTCGAAATCTCCCCGCAGCTCCCCGGCGCTGCCGGTGCCGCCCTTTTTCACCGCCTTGACGGTGGAGGCCAGAATAGCCCCGCTGCCAAAGGGCATCAGGGCGGCGGTATCCCCATCGGTGATGCCATGTCCCAGCGCGCCGAAGGTCCGGGTCTCCGGGTCATAATACGTCACGGTGCCGATTCCGGCCATGCTGTCGCGAATCCACGCGCCAATACAGCACACGCCCGCGTCATTTCGCTCCGGCTCCACAGAGAGCGTCATAGCGCTTCCGTCCCGCTTGATGGCAAGCTCTGTAGCCTCCGTTCCGTTTTCCTGCAAGAGCGACTGGAACTGTTCCGTGGAGGTCACACTCTCGCCGCCGCACTCCAAGATCACATCGCCGGTTTTCAAGCCGCAGGCCCGGGCCGGCGTTGTGCCCTCCGGCAGCTTTACCACCACAACGCCCCGGGAAAACAGCTTGACACCTACGGTGTGCCCCACGGGAATCAAGCTCCGCTCCCCGTTTTCCACCGCCAGTGCCGCTGTGGTGCACAGCACCAGCGCCATGACCGCCGCTGCGAAATATCGGAGCGGCCCTTTCGGTTGTTCCTCATGCAATCATCATCCCTCCCTCCGAAGTCCGCAGCCCTTCTTTTTTCATAAAATTTTGTTTTACAGCCGCAGGACGCTCGTAATGTTCCCGCCTGTTCTCAAAGCGGACATTCGTAGCTTGTGCTGCTGAGAAAAACCGAACCCCGACAAAAAGCGGCAGCGGCGCCAGAGAGATTTTCCCTTTCGCGCCGCTATGGGCGAAAAAAAGCGTCCGCAGGAATTTTCCTGCGGACGCTGGCAATATGTAGTGTGGCGTTTAATCCCTGCGATTGAAAATTTTGAAAATATCATCAAAGGGATCGGGCTCCGACTCTGCGGCCTTCTCCGTCTCCGGCGCAATGGGCTCAATGGGGGCAAAGGGCACGGCGGGCTTGGCCTGCTCCTTTTCCTGTCCCTCCAACTGCACCGTGGGCTTCTGGAAACTGCCGATCTTGGGCAGCTCCGTCTCGGGTGCCTTATCAAAGCCGGTGGCGATAACAGTCACGCGAATCTCGTCATCCATGGTCTCGTCGAACGTAGCGCCGAAGATAGTGAGGGCATCGGGATGAACAGCCTGCTGCACCAGAGAGGCCGCCTGCTCCACTTCTTCGAGGCCGATATCCATGGAGCCGGTAACGTTGATGAGCACACCCTTGGCGCCCTCGATGCTGGTCTCCAGCAGCGGGCTGGAAATAGCCATCTTCGCGGCCTCCTCGGCCTTGCCCTTGCCGGCCGCGCGACCGACGCCCATGTGGGCCATGCCGGCGTTTTTCATAATGGCGGTAACATCGGCAAAATCCAGATTGATAAAGCCGGTATCCCGAATCAAATCGGAAATGGACTGCACTGCCTGCCGCAGCACATCATCGGCGATCTCAAAGGCGTTGGCAAACGTGATCTTCTGGTCTGTGGCGTGCTTGAGCCGCTCATTGGGGATGATGACCAGAGAATCCACCTTGTCCTTCAACTCGGAAATGCCGCTTTCCGCCTGCTGCATCCGGCGGCGGCCCTCAAAGCCGAAGGGCTTTGTGACCACAGCCACCGTGAGAATATCCATCTCCTTGGCGATCTCCGCCACAATGGGCGCGCCGCCGGTGCCGGTGCCGCCGCCCATACCGGCGGTGATGAACACCATATCGGTGTCCTCCAGCGCCTTTGCGATCTGGTTGCGGCTCTCCTCAGCGGACTTGCGGCCCACCTCCGGGTCGGAGCCCGCGCCCTGCCCGTGGGTCAGCTTTTCGCCGATTTGAATTTTGTAGGTAGCGCTGGAAACATTCAGCGCCTGCTTATCTGTATTCACGGCCACGAACTCCACACCCTTGGTGCCGGTCCGGACCATGCGGTTGACCACGTTATTGCCGCCGCCGCCAACGCCGATGACCTTGATGTTCACAACGGACTCGGGGCCGGTCTCCAATCCAAATGCCATAGCGGTGCCTCCTGCTGTCTTTTGTACAAAAGGGCGAGGATACGCCCCTTTATATACTGTATTTTGTGTTCACACTATTATAAGTTATTGTATGCTATTTTTCCTGTCAGGTCAAGGGGCGCGGCGGATTTGTTTCGTATTTTTTTCTCGGTCCCCGTGCCCGCTCCGCCCTTATTTTACGGAATTCTGGATAAAGTTGGTTTTTCCGTCCTCGCCCCGCATATTAAAGGTGCCGGTCATATTTTCCTGAATCTTGCCGCTGGCCAGAATGGCGTCCAGCGTCCGCAGCTTATAGGCAAAATCGGCGTCATAGTTCAGCTCCACAGAAAAGCGCCCCATGTAGTCCATGGTGAGGTACGCGGCATTCCCGATATGGATGGCGTCCACCTCCCCCAGCTTATCCGCCGCCTCCAGCGCCGCCAACAGCTCTAAAAGGCTCTGCCACCGGGTATCATTCTCCGTATCCAGCGCGATGAGCGTCCCCACGGAGGGGGCCAGCAGGCGGCAGCCATCAATGGTGGGATAGTCCCCCACCGTGTTCCGCTGCTCCACGATCTTGCCGCCGGGGCTGACCAGCCAGACCGTCCCGTCCTGTGCCCACGCCAAAGGATCGCCGCACTCCTTGATTTCAATCAGCAGCGTATCCGGCAGCTTGCGCTGCACCCGGGTCTCCTCCAGCTCCACATAGGGCAGCGCCTCCGCGATGTTTCGGATAACCTGATACTTATTCAGGAGGAACAGGTTGTCACCGTCCTTTACGCCGCTGACCTCCCGAATCTCCGCCTCCGTATAGCGCTTCTCGCCGGTGATAACCACCGTATCCACCCGGAAAAACAGCGTGATGGCGGCCACAAGGCAGCCGCAGATCAGCAAAACAGACAGCAGCTTATAGAGGAAGCCGCTGCCTCCCCGTCTGCGCCGCCGCGCCGAGCCTCTCCGTCTTGCCATACCGTTTCTCCTTTGTTCTTTGTTTCTAAGCGTCTGTCTCCCGCCGCCGGATATCGGCCCCCAGCGCCCGCAGGTCACCCTCAATGCTCGCATAGCCCCGGTCGATATGGCCGATATCCGAGATCACGGTCTCGCCCTCCGCCGCCAGCGCCGCCACACACAGCGCAGCGCCGCCCCGGAGGTCCGTGCACCGCACCGCCGCGCCGTGGAGCCGCTCCGTTCCCAGCACCACCGCCACCCGGCCGTAGGTGCGGACGTCCGCGCCCATCCGGGCCAGCTCATCCACATGGCGGTAGCGGCTGCTGAACAGGTTTTCTTCAAACACCGCCGCGCCCCGGCACCGCAGCAGCGCCGCCATAACGATAGCCTGCACGTCCGTGGGAAAGCCGGGATAGGGGGCCGTGCGGATAGGCGGCGGAGCGGTCAGACGTCCTTCGCAGCGGCAGCGGAGGCCGCTTTCATCTCCATTCACCGTGCAGCCCGCCGCCCGGAGAACTGCCGTGACCGTGGAGAGATGATTTTCCCGGGCATCCCGCAGATAAACCTCTCCACTGGCGGAGGCACAGGCGCACAGGTAGGTCGCCGCCGCAATGCGGTCGGGCATCACGGTGTATGTACCGCCGTGGAGGGGCCGCCTGCCCCGAATTCGGATGGTAGAGGTCCCGGCGCCGGTAATGTCCGCCCCGCAGGCGGTCAGGAAATTCTGAAGGTCCTCAATTTCCGGCTCCCGGGCCGCATTGGTCAAAATCGTGACGCCCTCCGCGCCGCAGGCTGCCAGCATCAGGTTTTCCGTAGCGCCCACCGATGGAAAGCCCAGCACAAGCTCCCGCCCTGTCAGTGTTTCCGCCTGACAGCGCAGCGTACCGCCCTCGTCAATGATTTCCGCGCCCAGCGCCCGCAGGCCGGTGAGGTGCAGGTCAATGGGCCGTGGCCCCAGCTCACAGCCGCCAGGGCTGCTGAGGGCCGCCTGCCCGCACCGGGCCAGAATGGCCCCTAAAAAAATCACCGAGGAGCGCATTTCCCGCATCAGCGCGTCCGGGATGGCGCAGCCGTTCATACCGGCAGTGTCCACCACCAGTGCATCGTTCTGCCACCGGGCTGTACAGCTCAGTGCCTCCAGAATGCGGATGGACGCCTCCACATCCTTTAACCGGGGGCAGCGCCGCAGCACTACCGTGTCCGCTGTCAGCAGCGTCGCCGCTAAAATAGGCAGCACGCTGTTTTTTGCCCCCTGTATTGTGACCTCCCCGGATAGGCGTCTGCCGCCCGCTGCCAAAAGTTGGCTCATGTCCGTCCCTCCAAGTCAGAATGATGTTCCGCATCATCCTATGGAGTCCGGGGGAATTCGGTTCCTTTTCCGGCAGTATAGCACGAAAATGCCGGGAAGGAAACCGTATAAATGTAAACGTTTTAAGCGCTGATCAGGTCTTTAAAATCGACTGCACCGTATCGTAGATGCGCGCCGCCGCGTCCCGGACGCCCAGCGCCGCCATAGCCGCGCCCATGGCCGTGCGCCTCTCGTCCTCCCGCAGCAGCCTTGCCGTGCTTTGAAAGAGCGCCTGCCCGGAGGCGTCCTTTTCCAGCAGCACCTCCGCGCCGCCGCCCGCCTCCAGCGCCCGGGCATTTTTCTCCTGATGGTTGTTGGTCACATAGGGCGAGGGCACTAAAATCGCCGGGATTCCCAGCGCGGTCAGCTCGCTGACCGTGGATGCCCCCGCACGGCAGATCACAAGGTCCGCCGCCCGCATCACCGGCGCCATGTCATAGATGTACTCCCGCACCTGAAGCGCCGGGTGGGCCGCGGGGTCAATGCCCTTTTCCCGCAGTGCGGACAATACCTTGGGATATCCAGCCTTTCCCGCGCCGTGGATATGGTGGAACGGCTCCTTTGCCGCCTCCAGCGCCAGCATATCTGCCATATTGGCGTTCATGCCCGCCGCGCCCAGCGACCCCCAGAAGGAAACAATAAGGGGCCGCCCATCGTTGACGCCCAGCCGCTTCTTAGCCTCCTCCCGTGTCAGCGTGAAAAAATCCTCCCGCACCGGTGTGCCGGTGACCACTATCTTATCCGGGTGCTTGTAGTGCTTTCGACAGCTTTCAAAGCCCACCATAATGCGGTCGGCAAAGGGCTCCAGCAGCTCCGTGGTCAGCCCCGGCACGGCGTTGGATTCATGCACCGCCGTAGGAATACCCGCCTTGGCGGCGGCCTTTACCATGGGATAGCTGGCATAGCCGCCGGTGCCGATGACCACATCGGGCCGGAAGTCCCGGAGAATGGCCCGGGCCTCCGCCGGAGAGCGGACCATGTTGTATAGAGACACCAGATTATGCTTTATTTCAGCAGGCTTGAAGGAGCGGTGAAAACTGGAGATATGCACCGTGCGGAAATCATAGCCCGCCGCAGGCACCAGTTCCTTTTCCAGTCCCCGCTCCGCGCCCACAAACAAAATCTCTACGCCCGGATTTTTCTCCGCCACAAGCTGCGCCACGGCGATGGCCGGGTTCACATGGCCCGCCGTGCCGCCGCAGGTAAAAATCACCCGTCGAATCTGTTTTTCCATAAAGCTCCCCTTCTCGGTTATGTCCCTTTTTTAGCGGAAAAAGGCGGGATACGCTACCCCGCCTTCGTCGGCTTCATCTGTCGGGAAACGCTGAGTACGATTCCCATTTCCGCCAGTTGGATACATAGTGCCGTGCCGCCGTAGCTGAAAAACGGCAGCGGAATACCGGTGGTCGGCAGCATACCCGTCACCACGGCGATATTCAAAAACACCTGCATGGCGATGAGGGTGATGATACCCACCACCAACAGCGCACCGAAGCGGTCCCGGGTGTGCAGGGCGATCCAGTAGCCCCGCAGCACCAGCGCCGCGAAGAGCAGCATGATGACGCAGGCGCCGATGAGGCCCAGCTCCTCGCAGACAATAGCGAAAATAAAATCGTTGTGCTCCTCCGGCAAAAACAGGAATTTCTGCCGGCTCTTGCCAAGGCCCAGTCCCCAGAGTCCCCCGGAGCCGATGGTAATAAGGCTCTGAGAGAGCTGATAGCCCTTATCGCCCGCGTCCGCCCACGGGTCCAGCCAGTAGGTAACGCGGGAGGTATTATAGCCAACAATGAACAGCACCACATACGCCATGGCCCCCACCGCGCCGATAGCGGCAAAGACCCAGCGCCAGTTGATGCCGCCCACCAGCATCATAGCCGCGCCGGCGCCCAAAATCAGCAGTGCGCCGGAGAGGTGCGGCTCCTTACCCACAAGCCCCGCCGTTAAAACGAGAATAAAGGCGTAAGGTACGATGCCGTAGCGAAACGTCTGCATCTGCTCCTTTTTTCGGGAAATGCTGCCGGCAAAGTAGACCACGATAGCCACCTTTGCAATCTCCGAGGGCTGGAACGTCAGCGCGCCCAAACCGATCCAGCGGCGGGCGCCGTTGCGGAGCTGGCCGATGCCCGGAATAAGCACGATGACCAGCAGGAAAAGGGAAATATACAGCAAGATCTTCCCCGCGCCCCGCAGGCGCTGATAGTTGAAGCGGCTGACAAGGAACATCACCGTTGTTCCCAGCACGGCGAACACCGCCTGCCGCTCAAAATAATGCAGAGGATTGTGCTTGGAGGGATTTGCCTCGTAATAGGCGGAGGGAAAGCTGGCCGAAAGCAGAATCACAAGGCCGATGGCGGTCAGCAGCAGTACCAGCAGGCAGAAGGGCAGGTCAATGGGTCCCTTTGCCAGCTCCCGGCTCTGCTCCATTTTCTCCCGGCGGAGCTGCTTGCGCTCCTGCAGGACCAACTGTTCCTGACGGGTCAGGGGGCGGCGGCGCGTCCGCTGCTCCATTGCCATTGCGTTTCCCTCCTTTCAGCCGTTTTTGAAAAATCGTCCGCTCAATAGCGGCCCTGAATGCCCCAATAGGCCAGCGCGCAGAAAATCGCGGTCACGGTGCAGAACACCGTCACGATCTTCACCTCGCTCCAGCCGCACCGCTCAAGATGGTGGTGCAGCGGCGCCATTTTGAAAAAGCGCTTGCCGTGGGTGAGCTTGAAGTATCCAATCTGTATAATATCGGACAGAGTTTCCAGAATGTAGATGATTCCCACTAAAATCAGCACCAGCGGCATATCCATGGCAAAGGCCAGAGCCGCTACAGCGCCGCCTAAAAACAGGCTGCCGGTGTCGCCCATAAAGCACTTGGCGGGGTGGTGGTTATACAGGGCAAAGAAGCCCACAAGGCTGCCGCACAGCGCACCGGAGAAAATTCCGAGGGAGGTCATTTTCCAGAGCATAGCCGCCAGCAGGAAAAAGAACATCACCACAGCGGTCACGCCGGAGGCAAGACCGTCGATCCCGTCCGTGAGGTTCACGGCGTTGACGCAGCCCACAATGACGAAGGCGGCGAAAATGAGGTAAAGAATCCAGTTCACCGTCACTGTCACATTGACAAAGGGGATATAAAGGTCATTGGTTAAAAGGCCCTCATAGCGCATCAGGCAAAGGAACACGATTGCCGCCAAAAGCTGCAGAACAAACTTCTGCTTGGCAGTCAGGCCCTCGTTCTGGTGCTGGCGGACCTTGCGGTAATCATCCACAAAGCCGATGAGGCCGAAGCACAGGGCAAAGAGATAGACATACAGATGGGCAAACTCCCCGTTTACCATCTGCTGCCAGCCGCAGGCAAAGGCGGCAATGCCGCTGCCCAAAATAAACGCGATGCCGCCCATGGTGGGCGTTCCCGCTTTGGAATTGTGCCATGTGGGACCGTCCTGCCGGATTTCCTGTCCGGCCTTCAGCTTCCGCAGTTCCGCTAATACAAATTTCCCCAAAATCATGGTCAGCACACAGCCAACCAACGACGCAATGACATTGATATTCATGCTTTCTCCTCTTACCGTCCCGCAGGCGGTCTGTTTTCTTTCTTTTCTTGCGGCGGCTCAATGTCCGCTTTTCAGATAATCGGCCACGATCTCCCGCTCATCCATGTGGTACTTCTTATGGTTGATCTCCTGATAGGTCTCATGACCCTTGCCGCACAGAACGATGACGTCCTCCTTCTGTGCATGGTCCATGGCCCAGTGGATGGCCTCCACCCGGTCCACCACCACCTGATAGGGCGTTGCACTGCCGGCAAAGCCCGGCAGAATCTCCTCGATAATAGCCTCCGGCTGCTCCGTCCGTGGATTGTCGGTGGTAACCACAGCAAAATCCGACCAGTCCGCCGCAGCCTTTCCCATCAGAGGCCGCTTCGTCCGGTCCCGGTCGCCGCCGCAGCCGAACACCGCTACGGTACGGCCCTTGGCAAACTCCTTCACTGTCCGCAGGACGTTGACCATGCTGTCCGGCGTGTGGGCGTAGTCAATGAGGATCGTATAATCCTTTCCCGGCGTGGGAATGACCTCCACCCGCCCCTGCACATGGGGGACGCCTGCCAGCACGGCGGCGCTGTCCTTCAGTGGGATTCCCAGCGCCAGCGCCGCACCCAGCACATCCAGCGTATTATACACCATAAAGCCGCCGGGGATATGCACCCGAACAGGCACCCGCTCCGTTTCGGTCACGGCGTCAAAGGCGATTCCGTCAGCGGAAAGAGCGATATGCTCCGCCCGAAGGTCCGCTTCCGCCCGTTCTGCGTAGGTCATCACCCTACAGGCCGCATCCTTCAGCAGCCGGGGCGTCCACGGGTCATCGGCGTTCACCACGCCGACACTGCAGTTCCGGAACAAAATTGCCTTGGCATCGCAGTAGCTTTCCATGGTCTTATGGAAATCCAGATGATCCTGCGTCAGATTGGTGAACACGCCCACATCGTAGTGCACGCCGTAGACCCGGTCCAGATACAGCGCGTGAGAAGACGTCTCCATCACCACATGGGTGCACCCGGCGTCCGCCATTTCCCGGAACAGCTTCTGGACCTCAAAGGATTCCGGCGTGGTACGGTCCGTTGGAAGCGCCGCGTCGCCGATCATATTCTGGTTGGTGCCGATAAGACCCACCTTGGCCCCTGCCGCCTGCTCTAAAATTGCCTTCAGCAAATACGTGGTAGTGGTCTTGCCGCAGGTGCCGGTCACGGCCACCATGGTCATTTCCTTAGCGGGATGGCCGAACCAGTTGGCCCCGACGATTGCCAGTGCGCGGCGAGAATCCTCTGTCCGCACATACGGCAGCGTCCCCCCCGGCTCCTTTTGGCACAGCGCCGCCGCCGCGCCCTTTTCCTGTGCCGCGGCAATGAATTTGTGTCCGTCCACCGCAAAGCCGGTCATGGCCACAAACAGATCGCCAGGGCGCACGCTTCTTGAATCGTAGCTGACGCCGCTGATCTCCATTTCCATATCTGCCGTGCACGCAAGCACAGAGACACCGGAGAGCAGTTCCCGCAGTTTCATATTGATATCCTCCAGTTTCAAGGTGATTTCATCGTAAGTATTCTATCAGCTTTTTAGCGGAAGCATACCGTGAATCGTGCCGTAAATCTGGCAAAAGGTGCGCTCAAAGCGCGTATTAGTCCGTTGTGCGGACACCGAAGCGGACCGTGACCACACTGCCCGCCGGAAGCTGGCTCCCCGCCTCCGCGCTCTGAGAAATGGCAGTCACGCTGCCCCCGCTGGCAGAGGTAGCGCCGGCTACCTTCATAATGAGCCCCGCGTTGGTCAGGGCCTTGTTGGCCTCTGTGGGCGTCTTGCCGGTCACATCCGGCACTGTGCTGGGCGTATCCGACTTTTCCGCCCCCAAGTAAAGCACCACCGAGGCGTTGTTAGGTACGATAGCGCCGCCGGCAGGGGTCTGGTCCGTCACGGTCTCGCCGCTGCCTACCGTCCGATAGGTGAAGCCCGCGGATTTCAGCGCCGCCTTGGCCTCCTCCGCTGTCTTCCCCACCACGTAGGGCACGGCGGCATCAGCGCCGGACAATTCTTCTGCGGAATAATCCGGTTCAATACCGAGGGCGGGCAGAATCTCACCCATGATCTGGCTTGCCGTAGGGGCCACCATGGTACCGCCGTACACAGCCGTACCGGTGTTCCGGCTGGGGGTATCCATAGTCAAAAGCATGATGTACTGGGGATCGTCCGCCGGGGCAAAGCACATGAAGGACACCACCACCTCGCGGGTGGTCTTTCTGGTGCCGGTCTTATCGGCGGTACCGGTCTTGCCGCCGATGCGGTAGCCCGCCACCTGTCCGTTCTTGCCGCTGCCGGAGGACACCACGTATTCCAGCGCCTCCCGGACAATGGCGGAGGTCTCCTCGCTGATGACCTGCCGCACTGGCGTGGTATCGTGCTGTGAGAGCACGTTGCCGTCCTCATCCAGCACCTGATCGACAATGTAGGGCTCATAGAGATAGCCGCCGTTGATGCAGGCCGCCTGCGCCCGGATCAGCTCGATGGGCGTCACGTTGAAGGTCTGGCCGAAGGAGTAGGAGGCCAGCGACACCACCTGAGAGTTGAAGTAATCCTCGTCAACGAACAGGCCCTTCACCTCGCCGATCATGTCGATGCCGGTCTTATCCATCAGTCCGAAGGACTTCAGGTATTTATAATAGGTCTCTGTGCCGATGGAAAGGCCCATTTTGATAAATGCCGGGTTGCAGGAATGGCCCACGGCCTCGATCAGCGTCTGCTGGCCGTGACCGCTGTGGTTGGAGCACCAGATGCGGTCGCTCCAGCCCGGAACTGTAGTGTAGCCGCCGCAGTAGAACGTGGAGCTTTTGGAAACCTTGCCCTCCTCCAGCGCCGCCGCCAGCGTAATGGGCTTGAAGGTGGAGCCAGGCTCATAGGTGGAGTCGATGCACTTATTGCGCCACTGGCTCTGCATGGCGCTGTTGATGGCCTTGGCCCGGGCATCAGCATACGCCTTCTCAGATTCATAGGTAGAGCGGTTGGCGTCAATCTTCTCCAAATCCGCGTCCAGCTTTTTTTGCAGCGCCGCGTCAAAGATCGTGCTGTAATCGTTCAGGTCATAGTTGGGATAGGACGCCATGGCGATGATGGCGCCGGTATTGACATCCATGACGATGCCGGTGCCGCCGTTTTTGGCGTCATACTTTTTCAGCATATTCTCCAGCCCGTTTTCAAGGCTGAGCTGCACGTTGGCATCCAGCGTCAGCACAAGGCTGTGGCCGTTCTCAGCATCGTAATATTGCTCGTAGTTGTAAAGGAGCTCAGACCCCGATGCGTTTCGGGCGCTGACGGTATAGCCCGCCGTGCCGGTGAGGGTATCATCATATTTTACCTCAAGGCCCACGCTGCCGATACCATCGCCGTTGACAAAGCCTATCACGCCGGAGGCCAGTGAGCTGTAGAGATAGTACCGCTTGGAATCCGGCTGGAGCCAGACGCCCCGGAGCTTCACCCGCTGCTTTTCGGGGACCTCGTTCCCCTCAGGGTCGATCTCACCGTTAATGAAGCGGCGCACCTCATCGGAAATGGTCTGGTCTGTTTTTTTCTTCAAAATCTCGTACTGGGAGTTCGTCTTTTCCATTCTTTCCTCAATGGCGCCCTGCTCCAGCCCCAGAATCCGACTCAGGCCCCGGGCAATATAGCTCTGATCCCGCAGAACAGGCGGGGTATAGTCCTGCCCCTTGTCCGCGGCCTTCTGCGCCGCCTTCGCCTGCTCCTCCTTCTGGCTCTCCACGGACTTTTCGATGTCCAGCGGGGAGACGAGCACCGTTTCCGCCGTGGCGGAAATGGCCAGTGTATTGAGGTTGCGGTCATAGATGGTTCCCCGGGACGCGCTGACCACAGCGCTGCGGGTCTGCTGGCTGATGGCCTTTTCCTGCAGCTCCGCGTGCTGGCGAATCTGCAGATCATACAGCCGCCAAAATAGCGCCGCAAAGGTCACAATCCCTAAAAGCAGCATGACCAGAACCGTCCGGCTGCGGACGATCTGGTTGGCCCGCCGGGCCGCATCGCTTTTTCTCCGGGGATGAATTGCCATTGAGTATCTCCTTTCAGGTGCCCTTCAGGAAAACAGGAAACAAGGGAGCGAGAAGGCGCGCTTCTCACTCCCCGCTGTGTTTTACCCTATTGTCCGATCAGTCAAAATATTCCACCGCCGCATAGATGCCATGGTGCAGGGAGGTCAGAAGGCGGCTAAGAACGCTGGGCTCCTCCGTCAGGTAGACCGTTGCGCTGTCCTCACTGGCAAGGTCCAGATAGGTGATCTGGGATCGGCTGGGCTTGGACATTCCCGCCGCAGAGGCCACCTCTTTTACAGTGGCCATGTCGAACATCTGCTCATGCTGTGCTGTCAGGCTGACATTTTCCGCCTGAAGCGTGGTCAGCTGGCTTTTCAGCGTCACGGTGTCCGCCGCCAGCGTGGTCAGCTGCACATAGCTTAAAAGCAAGAGCACCGCCGCGGCGATCACGGCCATGACTTCCACCACCGTTAATACAGGAACGGGCTGCCGCTCCCGGACCAACGCCTGCTCCCGACGGATTTTGGGGGCTGCCTGCGCCTCGTGACGGGGGGCTTCACCGGCATGGTTCAGCTCCCGCTCCCGCACCGCCCAGTCCAGATCCCGGGCCAAATTACCCTGCGTGCTAAACTCCCGGTGCGCGTAGCGGTACTCCTTTGCCGCGGACGCCATGCAGAGCCCTCCCTTCCGTCAAAATCAAAATTCTTCCTTTGGCTTGTCCCTCACAGGTCAAACCCGTCGCATTTTTCCGCCACCCGGAGCTTTGCGCTGCGGGCGCGGCTGTTTCCCTCTAATTCCTCGCTGCCGGAAACGATGGGCTTCCGGGTCACGAGCTTTATTTTCGGTTTCTTGCCGCACACGCACACCGGGAACTCCGGCGGGCAGGTGCAGCCTCTTGCGGCCTCCTGAAACGTGCGCTTCACGATTCGGTCCTCTAAGGAATGGAACGTGATGACCGCCAAACGGCCGCCGGGGTTCAGGTGGTCAATGGCCCCGTGGAGCATGGGCGGCAGCGCATCCAGCTCGCCGTTCACCGCAATGCGGATAGCCTGAAAGCTCCGCTTGGCCGGGTGCTGCTTTTCCCGCAGCGCGGCGGCGGGCATGGCGGAGCGAATCAGCTCCGCCAGCTCCAGCGTGGTTTCAATCGGCGCGGTCTCCCGGGCCTGTACGATTTTTTTCGCAATGGCGGGGGCGTAGCGCTCCTCGCCGTATTCAAACAATATCCTGCGCAGCTCCTCATAGCTCCAGCCGTTTACTACCTCGTAGGCGGTCAGAGGCGCCGAAATGTCCATCCGCATATCCAGCGGCGCGTCATGCATATAGGAAAAGCCGCGGGAAGCATCATCCAACTGCGGAGAGGAAACGCCTAAGTCGAACAGCATTCCGTCCGCGCCGGGTATCCCCAGCTCGTCCAAAATATCGCCCACCCGGTCGAAGTTGCTGTGGACCAGCGTCACCCGCTCCAGCCATGGGGCGAGTCGCTCCCGCGCTGCGTCGATGGCGGCCTGATCCCGGTCGATGCAGATGAGCCGTCCGGTGGTGAGGCGCTTTGCGATCTCCCTCGAATGACCGGCACGGCCCAGCGTACCGTCCACATAAACGCCCTCCGACTTGATTCGCAATGCTTCGATACATTCCTGAAGCAGTACCGGCTTATGGGTAAATTCCATGCCTTACCCCCGGTTCCGCCGCGCCCGGGCCAGAGCGTCCATGGCGGCGGCCATATCGTCCTCCTCCAGCATCTGGCGCTCCCGCTCCGTCCATGTGGCGGTGTCCCAGATCTCGGCAAAGGCGTTCATACCTACAATGGTGGCGGATTTTTTCAAATTCGCATAGCTCCGCAGGGCGGCGGGAATCAGCACACGGCCCTGACCGTCCGGCTCGCACTGCACCGCGTTGGCATACAGCAGCGTCAGCGCCCGGGCCTCGGTATAGGGCAGCTCGTCCATATCCTCGGACATCTGATTCCACTTGGCCTCGGGATAGATGGTCAGGCAATGCTGGGCGCCGATGGTGATGTAGAAGACATCGCCCAGCGCCTCCCGCATATTGGAGGGAATCACCAGCCGCCCCTTGGAGTCGATGGTATTGTTCGACTTACCCATGAGTCTCGTCACGGCCAATGCCCTCCTTCCCTACTTTTTGGGTCATCGTGGCTTTTTGTGGCACAGGTGTGCACATTACCCCCACTTTTCCCCACCATGTACCCTGAGTATAAGCGATTCCAAAATGGATTGCAAGCATTTTTTTCCGACGCAAACCCTTGCAATTAAGCCATTTCTTTCCAAAAATCGGAGAAACCGCGCATTTTAGAACAGACGTTCCATCTTGTTTCGGCGGTTTACGTAAAATGAGGAAAGCCCATCGGCACAATATCTTGTGCCGATGGGCTTTCCTTCGCATTTATCACGCTATATATTGGTTGTTTCAAAAATGTTGCATGACATTTTTCGTGATTTTTAACAAAATTTCAACAACTTCCGCTCTCTTTCTTGTCTGCCAGCCTCGGTTACGGTCAACCACACACCGTCCGCCTTTTAGAATACGGCGTCAGCTCTCCGGCTGCTCCGCGTTTTTCTTCTCTGCGTCCAGCTTTTCCCGCTGCTCCTGCAGCTTGGCGGCAGAGGCGGCGCGGAAGGCCGAGCGGGACTGCTTCACCTCGGTCAGAGCGGCCTGCACGGCCTCCTCCGTCCGGGCCAGTGCATCCTCGGCGTACTCATTGGCCACCTGACAGAGCTGGCGGGAGCGGTCCTCGGCATCCGCGATGATCTTCCGGGCCTTTTCCTTGGCGGCATAGAGCACCTCGCTGTCGGAAATCTTGCTCTTGGCCTCCAGGTCCGCCTGACGCATCATGCGCTCCACATCCCGCTTGGCCTCGTCCACAAATTTTTCCCGGGCGGCCAGCAGCTCCTGCGCCCGCTTCAGCTCCACGGGAAGCTGGCTGCGCAGCTCATCCAGCAGATCCAGAATCTCGTCCCGGTCCACCATGCTCAAATTAGGCTTCAGGGCCGGGGACTTGGCGTCCTCCACCCGTTCATACAGCATATCGATCAAGCGGTTGACATCATTTTCAGCCATAACGCACTCTCCTTATCTTTCCTCTGTCCAGTCCCGAATCAGGGGCAGGACCGCCTTCGGCAAATATTTTTCCAACGGCTGGTGGTAGTGAATCATTTCCCGCGCCACCGTAGAGCTCAAATATACATAAGCCGGGTCCGCCGGCAGCAGCAGTGTCTCAAGTCCCGGGTGCAGTCCCCGGTTCACCATGGCCTGCTGGTACTCCGTGTCAAAGTCCCCGGCGCTGCGAATGCCCCGGACAATGGCCGTGGCCCTATGCTCCGCCGCGTAGTCCGACAGCAACCCGCCGTACAGCTCCGCTGTGACGTTAGGCAGCTCCGCCACCGCCGCCTCCACCAATTTCAGCTTTTGCTTCGGCGTGAACATCTGGCCCCGCTTTTCAGTGTTAGGGCTGACACATACATACACCTGATCGAAGCAGGCCGCCGTGCGGCGGATAATGTCCATGTGCCCCAGCGTGATGGGGTCAAAGCTGCCGGAGCAGACTGCGATTCTCATGCCTCTGCCTCCCCGTCCCGGTGATAGATGGTCACGGCGATCTTGCCGTAGCGGTACGTCCGGCCTATGCGATAGGGTGCGGACAGCGCCGGCAGAGTTTTATCCGCCGGGTGCTCCGCCGCCATCATACCGTGGGGCGTCAGCAAATCGTGCCGCGCAATATGAGCAATGGCCGCCTCCAAAAGCTCCGCCTGATAAGGCGGGTCCAGCAGCACCAGATCAAATTTTTCCCGGACGGACTTCAAAAACTCCATGGAGTCCCCGGCCACAACGCGGGCCCGGTCCGTCAGGTCGCAGAGCTTCAAATTTTCCCGAATCAGCTTCACGGCGTCAGGTCGCTTGTCCACAAATACAGCGGAGGCCGCTCCGCGGCTGAGACACTCGATTCCAAGCTGCCCCGTCCCCGCGAACAGGTCCAGCACCCGCCGCCCCTCAATATCGAATTGCAGGACGTTGAACAGTCCCTCCTTCACTCGATCCGTTGTCGGGCGGGTCTCCATTCCCTCCAGCTCTTTTAAGCGGCGGCCCCGAGCGGAGCCGGTGATCACACGCATGGCGCGTCCTCCTCTGAATTCAACAGGATTCCAGTTTTATTTTACGGCAACATTGCCCATATTTCAATAGGCTTTCCCATTTTTCATCCGAATTATATAGCTGCCGCGTCCGGGTCTTAATAGCTGCTGATGTCCAGACTCTCATCGTCGGTTCCCTTTTCGATGCTCCGAATCTCCACGGTGTACTTCAGCTCCGGACTGACCGCCACCTGTACCCGGTCGCCGACCCTATGGCCCATGAGCGCCTGTCCCACCGGGGACTCCTTGCTGATGAGGCCCTTCAGCGCGTCCTGCCGCAGCGTGGTGACAATGCGGACAGTCATTTCCTTTTTCAGCATTTCGTTGTAGATCGTCACCGTGTCGAAAAGGCCCACGGCATCCGCCTGCTCCTGTACCTTGATGACCTTCGCCGTGCGAATCATCCGCTCCAGATAGCGGATGCGGCTATCGTTGCGGTTTTTGGCCTGCTTGGCGCATTTATATTCATAGTTCTCGCTGAGGTCTCCGAATGCCCGGGCGGTCTGGACCTCCTCGATGAGCTGCGGCCGCAGCTCCCGGATTCGGTAGTCCATTTCCTCCTGCATCTTGCGGATGTCCACTTCCGTCAATTCATCGTACATGGTCTGTGCCTCCATTGCTTTTCATATTGCAATGCAGTATAGCACAAAAATACCCGCAGGACAATGCCCCGTCACTGTCCCGCAGGCTTTCGCGGTTTATATTTTCAGCACTTCCGCTGCCCGAGGCACCGCTCCAGCAAGCCCCGAATCCGCTCCGCATGGTGGTATTCCGCGGCGCTGAGACCGTTCAGCAGCTCCGCAAGGCAGTGGTCCGGGGTGGAATCCGCCGTGCGGGCATAATTCATGCCGCCGCAGACCTCACTGTGATACCGCTGCCGCAGCAGCGCGCACCAATCCCCGGCGGACACCAGTTCCAGCGGCAGCGCCTCCGGCTGCCGGCATTGGCCGGTAATGAGGTACCGGGCGGTCATAAGCTGCCGGGCATGATCGCCCTCATCCTCCGCCAGCTCCCGCATAGTCTGCCGCGCCCAGACCGGCGCTCGCTGGGCCAGTGCCAGATACAGCCGCCGCTCCGCCAGTTCATCGGCGATATAGCCCTCCAAAACCGTCAGCAGCTCCGCCGCCTCCGTCCCCATGCAGCAGGGGTTTTGCTCCGCTCCGGGCAGGCGGCTCTCCTGCGCCAATGTCATACCCGCGTCGGATGTCTGCGCTTGATTTCCTCCGGATGTATCCGCCTCCGGGTAAGGTTCCAGCCCCGGCTGCACCCGCCGCCAGAGCCGGTCATGCTGCCTGAAATCATAAACCTCCGGGAGTACCTGTGCCATATGCTCCCCTCCTTTTCCCTCCAGCCTATGCAGACAGGCCGAAAAAGTACCGGATTTTTCAAAAAATCCACGGCAGCCTTTGACAATCCTTTCCAAATATGGTATGGTGAGTACTCAGGCGGTTTTCATGGAATTTCGCCTTTTTCTGTTGCTTCTGCAACCCATAATCCCGCCATTTTTTGGTATACTAAAGGAAAAAAAACGATCAGTTTCCTTTTCAAAAGGAGGATATTCCATGCTGGAACTCAAGCACATCAGCTACTCCGTTCAGGAGCCGGAGGGAACGCTGGACATTCTGAAGGACATCTCCCTGTGCATCGACGAGCACCGTCTGGTAGTCTTTACCGGCCCCAACGGCGGCGGAAAGACCACGCTGGCAAAAATCATCATGGGCCTCGTCACCCCCACGGCCGGCCAGATCATCTGGAACGGTCAGGACGTTACCCACATGACTATTACGGAACGGGCCAAGCTTGGCATCAGCTACGGCTTTCAGCAGCCTCCCCGCTTCAAGGGGCTGACGGTCCGGGACCTTCTGACCATCGCCTCTGGCGATGAAAAGCTCTCCAAGGACAAATGCTGCCAGTACCTCACCAAGGTGGGGCTCTGCGCCAATGACTATCTGGACCGTGAAGTGGATGTGTCCCTCTCCGGCGGCGAGGTCAAGCGCATTGAGATCGCCTCCATTCTGGCCCGGAACGCCGACCTGATGATCTTCGACGAGCCGGAGGCAGGCATCGACCTGTGGTCCTTCGCCCGGCTGACGGAGACCTTCGAGCAGATCCACAGTCAGGGCAGCGCCACCATGATCATCATTTCCCATCAGGAGCGTATTATTTCACTGGCGGATGAGGTCATCGTTGTGGGCGACGGTGCCATCCGGCACCGGGGTCTGCCGCAGGACATTCTGCCGCAAATTCTGTCTGATACGCTGGGCTCCTGCCCGGTACTGAACAAGGAGGTACACGCCTTATGATGGAATCTCAGGTAGATCGGGAGCTTTTGGAAAAAATCGCGGACCTGATTGGCAAGCCGGTAGGCGCCTTCAACATCCGCAAGGACTCCGGCTGCGATGGCCGCCAGTCCACGGAGCACATTGAGATCACTGGAAAGACCGATGGCAAAAGCGGCATTGACATCCGCATCAAGGACGGGACCAAGGGCGAGCAGTGCCACATTCCCGTCATCATCACAAAGCCCGGCATTCAGGAAATGGTCTATAATGACTTCTACATCGGTGAGGACTGCGATGTGGACATTGTAGCGGGCTGCGGTATCCACAACTGCGGCGCCGAGGCCAGCCGCCATGACGGTCTGCACACTTTCTATGTCGGCAAAAATTCCCATGTAAAGTACACGGAGAAGCACTACGGCGAGGGCGACGGCACCGGCGGCCGCATCATGAATCCCCAAACGGTAGTCTATCTGGAGGAGGGCGCCTCCATTCAAATGGAGACCGTGCAGATTCGCGGCATCGACTCCACAAAGCGGGAAACAAAGATCGTCTGCGGCAAAAATGCCGAGGCGGTGGTCACGGAGCGGCTCATGACCCATGGCGATCAGGTGGCCGAAAGCGATATGGAAATCGTTCTTGACGGTGAAAATTCCAAGGGCCGGGTCATTTCCCGTTCCGTTGCCAAAAACACCTCCCGCCAGACCTTCTATCCAAAAATGGTGGGCAACAGCGCCTGCTTCGGCCATGTTCAGTGCGACTCCATTATCATGGACGAGGCCCATATCCAGTCCATTCCCGCCATCGTTGCCAACAGCACGGAGGCACAATTGGTCCACGAGGCCGCCATCGGCAAAATCGCCGGAGACCAGCTTTTGAAGCTGGAAACGCTGGGACTAACCCCGGAGGAGGCCGAGGAGTGCATCCTCAAGGGCTTCCTTGCATAAATCAAAAAAGAGACCGCATCGGTACCACCGCTGCGGTCTCTCTTTTGACAGCAAAGCAGCGCCCCGCCTTTCGGCAGGGCGCTATTTTACTTAAAGCTCCGGGGGCTGGTGTGGAACGTGCTCTGGAACGCCCGCAGAAACGAGGAATATTCCGGGAAGCCCGCCTGCTCCGCCGCCTTCATCACCGGCACGCCCTCGCGAATCAGCTCTCCCGCCCGAAGCAGGCGCTTTTGTACCGTGTACTGGTGGACGGTGGAGCCCGTCACCTCCTTGAAGCGGTGCATCAGGTAGTACCGGCTCATAAAGAACCGTCCCGCCAGCGCGTCCACCGATAGATCCTCCTCCAGATGGGAGGCGATATAGCGCAGAACCTCCTCCATTTTGGGGTCCACCCGGTAGCTGTCCGTTTCCGATTGGGCCGTATTGGCCCGCAGCAGGTCCCGGTTCACATGGATGAGAATCTGCTGGCACAGGGTATCCGCCATACGACGGGCGCCGAATTCCTCGGAGCGCAGGGAATCCTCCAGATGGCCGATGGCCCGTGCATAGCCCAGCCGGCGCTCCTCTGCTGTCCGCAACAGATGGAAGCCCGCTTCCCGGCTGTGGTCAAGACAGGCGTCCAACGGCTCGCCGGGGTCGCTGCGGCGCGCCAGCCAGTCCCGTCCCAGCCACAGCACCACCCGCTCATAGGGCTCTGAGGCATCGATGATGGGCCGGTGGATGAGGTTATGCTGAATTAGCAGGATGTCCCACGGCCGGAGGAAATACGTCACGCCCTCCACCACATAGGTCACCCTGCCGCCGAGGAAAAATACCAGCTTGTCAAACTCATGGTAGTGATAGTCGATGCGCGGCGCTAAAGAATCCTTCAGGTGCACCAGCCGGAAATCCCGGTCCAAGTAGCCCCGCTTGCCTACCTCGCTGCGGTCCAGCACAAAACCACCTCCCTTTTTCTCTATGCTACCGCACTTTTTGCGCGTTTTCAAGGCGAATTTTCTGTTTTCATCCGAAAATTGCTATAAAATATGCTGAAATTCACAGTGAAATTTTGGATTGCCGAAGCGCTCCGCTTCTGCTATGATAAAGAAAAACTGTCGAAGGAGCTGTCACATGAGCTACGCGGATACCGTATTCATTCAAAACATCCGGGAGATTCTGGACCACGGCGTCTGGGACACCGACCAGAACGTCCGCCCGCACTGGGAGGATGGGACTCCTGCCCACACCATCAAAAAATTCGGCATCGTCAACCGCTACGATCTGCAAAAGGAGTTCCCCATCCTGACCCTCCGCCGGACCTACTGGAAAACAGCTGTGGACGAGCTGCTGTGGATCTGGCAGAAAAAGTCCAACAACGTCCATGACCTCAACGCCCGGATCTGGGACCAGTGGGCGGATGAGACCGGCTCCATCGGCAAGGCTTACGGCTATCAGCTGGCCGTCAAGCACCACTATCCCGAGGGAGACATGGATCAGGTGGACCGGGTGCTCTACGATTTGAAGCATAACCCCGCCAGCCGCCGGATCTTGACCAACATCTACAACTTTGCCGACCTCTCTGAGATGCACCTGTACCCCTGCGCCTATTCCATGACCTTCAACGTCTCCGGCAATGTCCTCAACGCCATTTTAAACCAGCGGAGTCAGGATATGCTGGCTGCCAACAACTGGAACGTGGTGCAGTACGCCGTGCTGGTGTACATGATGGCTCAGGTCAGCGGACTTGTGCCCGGCGAGCTAATCCACGTCATCGCCGACGCCCATATTTACGACCGCCATATGCCCATCGTGGAGAAGATGCTGACCCAGACCCCCGCCCCCGCGCCGAAGTTCGCCATAGACCCCTCCGTGACGGATTTCTATGCCTTCACCCGGAACAGCTTTACGATGGAGGGCTACACCCCCGCCCCCTTCGAGGATAAAATTCCCATTGCCATTTAAGGAGCCGTACCATGAACGCCATCGTTGTCACAGATAAACAGTGGGCCATTGGCCGGAGCGGTGATCTGCTGTTCTCCCTGCCGGGGGACATGAAGCATTTTCGCGCGCTGACCACCGGCGGCACCGTCATCATGGGCCGCAAGACCCTGGATTCCTTCCCCGGCGGCAGACCGTTGCCCAAGCGGCGGAATATCGTCATCACCCGTGACCCGGCCTTTTCCCGGGAGGACTGTGAGATCGTCCACACACCGGAGGACGCGCTGCGGCTGGCTGGGGACGGAGAGGACGTCTGGCTCATCGGCGGCGGCAGCATTTATGCCGCTCTGCTGGGCCGGTGCCGCCGCGCCTGCGTCACCCGCGTGGACGCCGCCGCTGAAAACGCCGATACGTTTTTCCCAAATCTGGATGCTCTGCCGGAGTGGACAGTGGAGCGCACTGAAGCGCCGGTCACGGAAAACGGCCTGACCTACCGCTTTGTAGACTATGTGAACACCGCGCTGTAACAATCAAAACGCAGATGCCGTTTCCCAAATTCCCCGGCCCCGCCGATTTTAGCAGGGCCGGATTTTTCGTTCCTTTCCATTTTTCGGCAGGATTCCCTTTTCAAATCTCCCGCCGCCGTTTATAATAGCCTTGTTCTATTTTGCCTGAAAGGGGGCGGCAGCATGGCGGACCTGAATACCGATGTGCGCTACATCAAGGGCATTGGCGAGGCCAAGGCCAAGGCGCTGGGAAAGCTGGGCATTTTCACGCTGGGTGACCTTATCGGCTGGTTCCCCCGCCGCTATGAAGACCGCCGGGAGACAAGGCCCATCAGCAGTCTCATTCCCGGCGAGACCGCCTGCGTTGCCGCCATGATCGCCTCGGAGCCAAAGGTATCCCACATTCGAAAGGGCATGGACTTAGTCAAGGTCCGGGCTGTGGACGATACCGGCGCGCTGGACGTCACCTTTTTCAATCAGTCATGGCTGAAAAACCAGCTCCGGGTGGGCGAAACCTACATTTTCTATGGCCGGGCCGAGGGTTCCCTCCTGCGGAAGACCATGGCCGGCCCCGTGGTGGAGCCGGAGGGCCGCCGGGAGTTCACCGGCCGCATCGTGCCGGTCTACCCCCTCACTGCTGGAGTGAGCCAGCTTTTGCTGTCCCGGGCCATCCGGCAGGGCTTGGACGAATGCGCCGACATTCTGCCGGACTGCCTGCCGGACTCCGTGCGGCAGACCCACGGCCTCTGCCGGGTAAACTATGCCTATGAGAATATCCACTTCCCGGAATCTCCCGAGGCGCTGGACATCGCCCGACGGCGGCTGGCCTTTGAGGAGCTATTCTTCTTCGCAATTGGGCTGAAGCTGCTGCGATCCCGGCGGGAAACCGTGTCCGTGGAGCCGTTCCGCCCTGTGGATATGGCGCCGTTTTATGATGCCCTCCCCTTTATCCTGACAGGTGCCCAGCGCCGCTGCGTGGACGAGGCCATTGCCGACATGACCGCCGGGAAGCCCATGAACCGGCTCTGTCAGGGGGATGTCGGCTCCGGCAAGACCATGGTGGCCGCCGCCTGCGTCTATTTCTGTGTGAAAAACGGACGTCAGGCAGCGCTGATGGCCCCTACAGAGCTTTTGGCGGAGCAGCACTATCGGGGTCTTGCCCCACTGCTGGAGCAGTTAGGGCTTCGCTGCGCCCTGCTTACCGGCTCCACTCCCGCCAAAACAAAGCGTTCCGTTACGGCACAGCTTGCCTCCGGCGAGCTGGACTTTGCCATCGGCACCCACGCCCTCATCTCCGGCGGCGTGGCCTATGCCAACCTCGGCCTTGTGGTAACGGACGAGCAGCACCGCTTCGGCGTGGCCCAACGGACAGCGCTGGCAGAAAAGGGCGAGCACCCCCACACGCTGGTCATGTCCGCCACGCCCATCCCCCGGACGCTGGCACTGATTCTCTACGGTGATCTGGATGTTTCCGTTATTGACCAGCTCCCCCCGGGCCGCAAGCCCATTGAGACCTACGCCGTTACCTCCGCCTATTATCCCAGACTGTACGCCTTTATCCGCAAGCAGGTGGAGGCCGGGCGGCAGGTGTATATCGTCTGCCCCATGGTATCCGAAAATGATGATCTCCCCGATGAGCGCAAGGCTGTGACGGAATACGCCCAAAAGCTGCAATCCGAAATTTTCCCGGATTTAAGGGTTGCCTATGTCCACGGCAAAATGAAGTCCAGGGAAAAAGACACTGTAATGTCCGCCTTTGCCGCAGGAGAGACGAATATTTTGGTGTCCACCACCGTCATTGAAGTGGGCGTGGACGTTCCCAACGCCAGTCTGATGGTGGTGGAAAACGCGGAGCGCTTCGGCCTCAGCCAGCTCCACCAGCTTCGGGGCCGGGTGGGCCGGGGGCAGCACCAGTCCTACTGCGTGCTGGTGTCCGACAACAAAAATGACGAGACCCGTCAGCGGCTCCGCGCCATGACGAAAACCGCCGACGGCTTCAAGATCGCCGAGGAGGACCTCCGGCTCCGGGGCCCCGGCGACTTCTTCGGCCTTCGGCAGCACGGCCTGCCGGGGCTGCGGGTGGCAGACATCGGCTGCGATACCCGCCTTTTGACCGAGGCCCAGACCGCCGCTGAGGAGCTGCTGGCCCATGACCCCTCCCTTGCCCGTCACCCGGACACGGCGGAGCGGGTGCAAAAGCTGTTCCGACAAAGTGAAAACAGCTTGAACTGATTCCCGGCGGGACGCGCTTTTTCTGCGCGTCCCGCCGCCATTCTTGCCCTCTTTGCATCAAATGGTCAAAACTTTGCAAAATCCGCCGCCATGGGTTGACATTGCCGTTTTTTTGGCATACTATAATCAAGTAGGAAATGACAACCGCATAATTCCGGTAGGTAAGGCTACCACAGGGATATGGATCGCTGCCGCAGAGTGATGGAGACATCATGAGAGGGTTTGAACAGGCGATATCGAACTTCAAGGTATCATCTAACGCGATTTCACCGCCCTGTGAAGCTAAAGCTTGAACGGTGAGATGCCCGCTCCGCAGAGCGAGGGGCATCCAAGGGCAGGACTTCACCGTACCGGGACCGGGCGGCGGAGTCTTTTATTTTCCCATCCGCCATTGAGTGGAAATACCGGGCGGCGCCCGGAAAGGAGGTCACGCTATGTTTGAGTTGGAAAATCGCGGGGAACTGGTGGAAAAGATTGAGGATCTGGTGAACCGAAAACGATATACGGAGCTGCGGGACCTCCTGCTCCCCATGGAGCCTGCGGACATTGCCATTCTGGCGGACGATCTGGATGACGAGAAGACGCTGCCTCTGCTGTTCCGCCTGCTGCCGAAGGAGCAGGCCGCCGAGGTGTTCGTGGAGCTGGAGAGCGACCAGCAGGAGCTTTTGATTCGCGGCTTTTCCAACACGGAGCTGAAGGAGGTTCTGGACGAGCTGTATCTGGACGATACCGTGGACATCGTGGAGGAAATGCCCGCCAACGTAGTCAAGCGTATCCTGAAGCACTCCGACCCGGATATACGAAAGAGCATCAACGAAATTCTCAAGTACCCCGAGGATTCCACCGGCTCCATCATGACCACGGAGTATGTGGATTTGAAGGCCACCATGACGGTGGAGGACGCCCTGAAGCGCATCCGCCGCACTGGCCCGGACAAGGAGACCATCAACGTCTGCTATGTCATTGACGATGGGCGCCATCTCATCGGCGTTCTCTCCATCCGCACGTTGCTGCTGGCGGAGGAGGACGATGTCATTGGGGACATCATGGAGCGGAACTTCGTCTGCGTTCAGACGCTGGACGATCAGGAGCAGACCGCCCGCGCCCTGAGTAAATATGACTTTCTGGCCCTCCCCGTGGTGGATACTGAAAACCGCCTCGTGGGTATTGTCACCGTGGATGATGCCATTGACGTTTTGCAGGAAGAGACCACGGAGGACATGGAGAAGATGGCGGCTATGCTGCCTACGGACAAGCCCTATCTTCGCACCAGTGCCTTTGAGACCTTTAAATCCCGCATCCCGTGGCTTCTGCTTTTGATGATCTCCGCCACGTTCACCGGCCAGATCATCTCCAGCTTTGAGGACGCTCTCAGCGCCTTTACCATTCTCACCGCCTATATCCCCATGCTGATGGACACCGGCGGCAACTGCGGCTCGCAGGCCAGCGTCACTGTCATCCGCGGCATTTCGCTGGGCGATATTGAGTTTTCCGATCTTCTTCAGGTGGTCTGGAAGGAGTGCCGGGTGGCGCTGCTGTGCGGCACAGCGCTGGCCGCCGCCAACTTTGTCAAGCTCATGCTGCTGGACCGGCTGGTGTTCCACAATCCCATCACCGTCGCCGTGGCCGCTGTCATCTGCCTGACGCTGATCTGCACGGTATTCGCCGCCAAGATCGTGGGCTGTATGCTGCCGCTGCTGGCGAAAAAGCTGGGCTTCGACCCCGCCGTGATGGCCTCCCCCTTCATCACCACCATTGTGGATGCCCTCTCCCTGCTCATCTATTTCCGCTTTGCCACTGCCCTGCTGGGCCTGTGAGAAAGGGACTTGACAGTACCGCCGCTTTCTGCTATCCTACAAGGTACAAATAGCGTGTTGAACGGAAAGAGTACCGTGCATCCAAGGGTCAGAGAGGGCGCGTCACCGGCTGAAAGCGTGCCTGCGGCGGAGCATGGGAACGTGCGTCCGGGAGCGCGGGGGATTTTAGATGCCCTCCGGCCAGCCCACGTTACGGGCCTTTGAGTGAAAAATGAGAGTGGAACCGCGGTTTTTGATCGCCTCTCGTGCCGAAGCGGCACGGGAGGCGTTTTCGCGTCCTGTGTCCGAAATTGCTGAAAGGATGGATATTTATGTATCTCTACAACTCCGCTACCCACAAAAAGGCTGAATTTACCACCCACACCCCCGGCCACGTGGAAATGTACACCTGCGGCCCCACGGTGTATCACTTCGCCCATATCGGCAACCTCCGCAGCTACATCATGGAGGATGTGCTGGAAAAATTCCTGCGCTACACCGGCTACAGCGTCAACCGCGTCATGAACATCACGGATGTAGGCCATCTGACCTCCGACGCTGACGAGGGCGAGGATAAAATGCTCAAGGGCGCCCACCGGGAGCACAAGACCGTCATGGAGGTAGCCAAATACTACACCGACGCCTTCTTTGACGACTGCCGCAAGCTGAACATCAAGCGGCCGGACACCGTGCAGCCCGCTACCGGCCTTATTGATGACTATATCAAGATTATCACCAAGCTGCTGGACACCGGCTACGCCTACCTTGCCGGCGGCAACGTGTACTTCGACACCAGCAAGCTCAAGCGCTACTATGTGTTCAATGACCACAACGAGGAGGACTTGGCTGTCGGCGTCCGTGAGGGCGTGGAGGAGGACACCAACAAAAAGAACAAAAACGATTTCGTCCTCTGGTTCACCAAGTCCAAGTTCGAGGACCAGGCCCTGAAGTGGGACTCCCCGTGGGGCGTGGGCTATCCCGGCTGGCACATTGAGTGCTCCGGCATCTCCATGAAGTATAACGGCGAATACCTTGACCTCCACTGCGGCGGCATTGACAACGCCTTCCCCCACCACACCAACGAGATTGCCCAGTCCGAAAGCTATCTGGGCCATCCCTGGTGCCCCCAGTGGTTCCACGTGGCCCACCTGAACACCAGCCACGGCAAAATGAGTAAGTCCAAGGGTGAGTTCCTCACGGTCTCTTTGCTGGAGGAAAAGGGTTATGACCCGCTGGCCTACCGCTTCTTCTGCCTCCAGAGCCACTACCGCAAGGCGCTGGTGTTCTCTTGGGAAAATCTGGATAACGCTGCTGCGGCGTACAGCAAGCTCATCGCGAAGATTGCCGCTCTGGACCCGGCGGATGGCAGCGTGGACAGCGCCGTGCTTCAGGAGTACAAGGACAAATTCATTCAGCAGGTTGGCAACGATCTGAACACCTCCATGGGCGTTACCGCGCTGTATGACGCCCTGAAGGCCAAGGCCAATGACGCCACGAAACTGGCCATTCTCGATAGCTTCGATACCGTCCTGAGCCTGTCCCTGCTAAAAAAGGCGGCATCTGTCCGGGAGGCCAACGCCAAGGCCCAGAGCGCCAAGGCTGAGGGCGGCTACACCGTCACCGGCGAGGGCGACCCCGCCATTGACGCGCTGGTGCTGCAGCGCTATGAGGCCAAAAAGGCCAAAAACTTTGCCGAAGCCGACCGTATCCGGGACGAGCTGAAGGCACAGGGCATTGAGATCACCGACACTAAGGATGGTACCTCCTGGAAGCGGGTCTGAGGTCTGTCACTCTTAATCAAATAAAAATTGGAGGGCTGCTTTTGCAGTTCTCCGATTTTTACATTACCCTTGATTGCCTCTTGTTTTATTGTACCCCTTGTGATAAGCGTTATCACCGCTATTGTATTTCTTTCCAATTCATTCAGCGTTTGAAAAACGCTGTCCGCAAATCGAATTTATTTTTAAGGGCTCTGCATTCTGAATCCACGAGCAAAACGGAAGCATCGACAATGTCGATGCTTCCGTTTTTCAGCACTCTGTATACTCACACAGCTCCCGAACCTTGGTCTGAATGCTCTTTAAATCCAAAAACGTGTCCGGCCGCTTGCTCTCATCCCGCAGCAGCGCCGCCGGATGGTAAATGGCGGTCATCTGCACGCCGCCCCGCTGGAACCACTGTCCGTGCTCCTGCGTGATCTTAAAGTCCTCCTTGATGATGACCTTTGCCGCAATGCGCCCGAGGCACACGATGATCTTCGGCTGCACCAGCGCCGCCTGCCGCCGCAGATAGCCGATGCAGGCGTCCTGCTCCACGTTCAGCGGGTCCCGGTTCTGAGGCGGGCGGCACTTGACCACGTTGGCAATGTAGACCTTTGTCCGGTCCAGATGGATGATCTCCAGCATATCGTCCAAAAGCTGTCCCGCCCTGCCTACAAAGGGCACGCCCTGCTCATCCTCGTGCTGGCCGGGTCCCTCGCCGATGAGCATGATCTCCGCCGTTTCGCTTCCATCGCCGAAGACTACGTTCGTCCGGGTGTCCGCCAGCGCGCAGCCCCGGCAGGCGGCACATTCCGCCCTCAGCGCTTCCCAAGTATCCGCCACTGCTCTGCCCCCTCTCTTTTTTTCGAGTGTATCACAAATCAGCGCCCCATGCAAGGCGCATAGACTCCCGCCGCGTTGCTCATACTGAAAAAATCACAGCACAGGAGGGCGATAGATGGCAGATTTTCTTTGGAGCTTTTGGTTTTTCAGCCTTTTGGGCTGGCTGCTGGAGCGAATCTTTGCCGCGCTGACCCGCTCGCCCTTTCAGCGGCGGCGCTGCCTTTTGCTGGAGCCCCTCTGCCCGGTATACGGCCTCGGCCTCACGGCGGTGCTAACGCTGCCGCCGCCCCTTCTATCCGGCTGGCGGCTGTACCTCTCCGGTACGGTGGTGACAACGGCGGTGGAATACGCCTATCACTGGTGGGGCGAAACTTTCTTAGGCGTCCGCTTCTGGGATTATACCGGCCTCCCCGGCAATCTCCGGGGCCGGGTCTGCCTTCCCTTCTCTTTAAGTTGGGGACTGCTGACTGTCCCGGCGGTGACCCGTGTCGCTCCGCTGCTTGAACTGCTGGAGCGCCGGATTCCGGCGGGCATCACATGGCTGTGCCTCATGGCCTTTACCGCCGACGCGGTGTGCTCACTGTATTTTCTCTTCCGCACCCATGACCTCACGGCGCTGCGGCAGGCCGTGTGGCCCACCTGAAAAAGCAAAAGCGGCTTGCAGAGCAAGCCGCTTTTATTTTTATCAGGCTGTTGCGATAATATCCCGGTTCAGCACAAAGTATTCCACACCGGAATACAGCGTTGTCACCACAATGACCACCACGCACAGGAAATTCAATACGTCCGGCACCGGCATCCACGGCTCGTTCATCAGCAGCATGATAACGATAGCCGCCATGGTGCTGGCGGTCTTTACCTTGCCGGACCAGCCGGCAGCAATGACCCGCCCCTTATCGCTGGCAATCATTCGCAGGCCGCTGACTGCAAATTCCCGCACAATGACGATCAGCAACGCCCAAGCGGGCATCTGGCCAATCTCCACGAACCAGAGCATCGCCGCTGTCACGAGGCACTTATCCGCCAGCGGGTCGGCGAATTTTCCGAAATCCGTTACCAAATTGTACTTCCGGGCGATTTTTCCGTCCAGCAGGTCGGTAAGGCTGGCAATGACAAACACGGCCAGCGCCGCCCATGTGGCCCCGGGGAACCCCCAGTACAGCACCAGCATGAATACCGGAATCAGCAAAATCCGCAGCATGGTCAGTTTATTGGGTAAATTCATTGTTCTTTCCTCTTTTCCTTTTTGGGAAACCAGCCCTTCCGGACCCGTTGCTCCTGTTCAAACAGCTCCCGAATGCTCCAGAAGCACGAAAACGCCAGAATCCCCAGCACGGCGGCACCGTACACGTTTTCCGTCAGCAAGGAGACAACGGCGAGCAGCAGGCCCGCGCACAGGAATACTGGCCAGCAGCCCTTTCCGAACTGGTACTCCGCCCAAATCACAAGGGGGTGGAACGCACCGATGACCGCAAAGGACACAGCCCCCAGCAAAATGCCGCCCCAGTTCATGCCTCGACCATTTCTCCGGTCGTTTCCCCGTCCATAATGCCGGTGAGGCGGACATTCACAAAGCTGCCGGGGGTGATCTCGCTGTCGGCGGTGAACCAGATACGCCCGTCAATATCCGGGGACTCCGCGTAGCTGCGGCCATAGAACATCTGCGCCTGCGAATCATAGCCCTCGCAGAGCACCTCCCGCTCCTCGCCCAGAATGGAATCGTTATAGGCGTCAATGATGTCGGACTGGACGTCCACCACCAGCTCCGCCCGGCGGCGGGCCTCCTCGGTGTCCACATGGTCCATCAGGGCCGCCTTCGTACCCTCCTCCGGGGAGAAGGTGAACACGCCTGCCCGCTCGATCTTCACTTCCCGCAGGAAATCGCACAGCTCCTCAAAGGCCGCGTCATCCTCGTAGGGCAATCCCGCAATGAGGCTGGTCCGCAGCACCAGACCTGGAACCTTCTCCCGCAGCTTTTTCAGCAGGGCCAGCAGGTCCGCCTTGGTGTCCCGGCGGTTCATGGCCTTCAAAATCGTATCGTTGCAGTGCTGGATGGGAATATCCAGATACTTCACGATCTTCGGCTCGCCCGCGATGACGTCAATCAGCTCATCGGTGGTGTCCGTGGGATAGAGATAGTGGAGGCGAATCCAGTGGAAATCCAGCTTGCACAGCTCACGCAGGAGCCTTGCCAACTGGTGCTCGCCGTTCAGGTCTGTGCCGTACCGGGTGATATCCTGCGCGATGACGATGAGCTCCTTCACCCCGGCGGAGGCCAGCTCCGCCGCCTCGTCCAGCAGCTCGTCCATGGGGCGGCTGCGGTACTTACCCCGCAAGGACGGAATCACACAATAGGCGCAGTGGTTATCGCAGCCCTCGGCGATTCGCAGATAGGCATACCACGGCGGCGTGGACAAGATCCGCTCGCCGCTCTGGTTGGCGGTATGGATATTCCCCAAATGGCAGGGCTTTGTGCCCTTTTCCATCACTTCCGCAACAGCGCTGACAATATCGCCATAGCTGCCGGTACCGAGCAGACCGTCCACCTCCGGCAGCTCGTTGAAAATATCGCCCTTATAGCGCTGGGTCATACAGCCGGTGACAAGAATCTTCTTGATTTTTCCCTCCTTTTTCAACTCCGCCATCTCTAAAATGTTTTCAATGGCCTCCCCGCAGGCAGACGCCAAAAAGCCGCAGGTGTTCACCACCACCACATCGCAGCCCTCCGGCTCCGTCTGGATGGCATAGCCCGCCTCGGCGCACAGCGCCATCATCTGCTCGCAGTTCACCTGATTTTTCGCACATCCCAGCGAAATAAATGATATGTTGTAGCTCAAGGTTCCTTCTCCTCTTTTTCCTTATCCTTCGCGCCCAGATCCCGCTTCCGCAGGTCCGGCCAATGCCCCGTCAGCTCCCGGAAGCGCAGAATGCACCGCAGGGTATCCCCGCAGCATAAAACCATCAAAATTCCGGACATCCACGGCCGCACCGGCGGGTGCGCCGCAGATCCCCAGCTTCGCACCCAGCAGAACTCCGCGATGCACATTAGGTCCAGCACCAGCAGCGCGATCAGATCGCCTCTTGCGCTTCTTTCCCTTTTTCCCATGGTTCTCACTCCTCCGGTAGCTCCGAGCCGTAGCGGCTCCACGCGGATTTGATTTCACTCCATGGAAAGCCCCGGCGCAGCAGCGCGTCCGTCAGCCGCTTTTTTTCCTTTTCCTCCGGGGCGCGGCCATGGAGCTTGCCCTGCAGAAAGCGGTCGATCTGGCCGCCATCCTCCGGCAGTTCCTCCAGCGCCGCGTCCCACAGCTCCTGGGGCACGCCCTTTTCCCGCAGCTTTTCCCGGGTCCGCCGGGGGCCGTAGCCCCTGTCACCGCAGTGGTGCGCCAGTGCGGCGGCATAGGCAGCGTCATCCAGCGCGCCGATGGCCTCCAGCCATTCCCCGGCATAGCGGGCCTCGGCCTCCGAGGCCCCCTTTTCCTGCAATTTCCGTTCAAGGTCCCGGCGGCTCATGGCCCGGCGGCCAATGAGGTCCGCCGCCGTAGTCTTGACGTTGGACACCCCGGCAGCCTCTTTCAGCCGCCGGAGCGTTTCCTCGTCCAGCGTGTCCCCGGCCCGGAGGCCGAAGGTCAAAAGCTCCTGCTCCGTGACCTTCAGAAGACTTCCGTCCTCCAAAAATACCAGCACTCGGCCCCGCTTATGCTTGGAGGCCTCAATGCGGTCAATCCTCATCGTTGAAATCGTCCGCCGAGACATTCACGGCCTTCCCGGCAGCCTTGGCGGCAGCAATACGGGACTGATTCCCCATGAGCTTATCGAAGTTGGCCCGAATCTGCGCCTCCACATCGGCGGCGATGTCGGGATTTTCCTCCAGATACTTCTTGGCGGCGTCTCGGCCCTGCCCGATGCGGGTCTCCCCCATGGAGAACCACGAGCCAGCCTTGGTGATGATACCCAGTCGGACGCCCAGATCGATAAGCTCACCGGTATGGGCGATGCCCTCGCCGTACATGATGTCGAATTCCGCCTCCCGGAACGGAGGCGCCACCTTGTTTTTCACCACCTTGGCCCGGGTGCGGTTACCCACTACCTCGCCGCCGTTTTTCAGCGCCTCAATACGGCGCACGTCAATGCGGACGGAGGCGTAGAACTTCAGTGCCCGACCGCCGGTAGTGACCTCCGGGTTGCCATACATCACGCCTACCTTTTCACGAAGCTGATTGATGAAAATGACGATGGTGTTCGTTTTTCCTACAGCGCCGGTGAGCTTCCGCAGCGCCTGACTCATCAGCCGGGCGTGAAGGCCCACATAGCTGTCGCCCATTTCGCCCTCGATCTCGGCCCGGGGCACCAGTGCCGCCACAGAGTCCACCACAATGACGTCGATAGCGCCGGAGCGCACCAGCGCCTCCGTAATTTCCAGAGCCTGCTCGCCGGTGTCCGGCTGGGAAATGAGCATATCGTCAATATTCACGCCCAGCGCCCGGGCATAGGTGGGGTCCAGCGCGTGCTCGGCGTCCACAAAGGCAACCTCGCCGCCCTTTTTCTGGGCCTCCGCCGCCACATGGAGGGCAAGGGTCGTCTTACCAGAGGACTCCGGCCCGTAGATCTCCACAATGCGCCCTCTCGGCAGTCCGCCCACGCCCAGCGCCACATCCAGCGACAGTGAGCCGGTGGGAATCACATCCACCTGCAAATTGTTCTGGTCTCCCAAGCGCATGATGGAGCCCTTGCCGTACATTTTCTCGATCTGGCCCATAGCAGCCTCAATGGCCCGCTTCTTGTCCTCCGCCGGCGCGGCGGTGGGAATCGGCGCTTTCTCTTTTGCCATACGTTCTTCCTCCCAATTCTGATTTTCTATCTGGATGCCCGTTTCGGGCCTTTTTACTCGCTGTAAACCTCACTGCAAAGCGTTCCGAACACCACCCGGGGAATGTCATTGTGGTCCTTCACCACCTGAATATCCCCGAAGCCCTGCGCGCGCATGAGCCGCAGCACACTGTCCGCCTGTCCGATGCCCACCTCGAAATACAGCCGCCCGCCGGGGACCAGCGCGGCGGTCCACTTTTCGCAGATAGCCCGGTAAAAGTCCAGACCGTCCTCGCCGCCGTCCAGCGCCAGATGCGGCTCATAATCCCGGACGGAGTGGTCCAACCCCGGAATATCGTTCCGGGGAATGTAGGGCGGGTTGCTGACGATGCACTGGAATTCACCCAGCGCCCGGTCGGGCCGCTCCAGCGCGTTGACCTGCATGGGAATCATCCGGGCGGTCAGGCCGCAGCGGCGGACATTCTGGCGGCAGATCTTCAGCGCGGCGTCAGAATACTCCCCCAATACGCCTCGAACGCCGGGGGCATGGGCGGCGATGGCCAGTCCGATACAGCCGCTCCCGGCGCACAGGTCCAGCACCCGGCAGGAGCCAAGGGTCTGGATATACGGCAGCACCTCATCCACCAGCACCTCCGTATCCGGCCGGGGAATCAGCACATCGCTGGAAATATCCAGCGGCAGGCCGTAAAACTCCCACTCGCCGATAAGATACGCCACCGGCTCTCCGGCAAGGTGCCGGACAGTCAGCTCCCGGACCCGGCGCTCCAGCTCCGGCGGGGCGTACAGCCGTCCGTCCCGGGTCAGTTCCTCCCGGCTCTTGTTCACGCCGAAGCACACCAGCTCCCGGGCCTCCAATGTAGTGTCAATGACACCGCCCTTTTTCAGCTCCCGGCGAATATCCAAAAACAAATCGTTATATGTGATAGCCATATTACGCTCCGTAATCGTTTTTCTATCTATTCAAGCCATGCTTGCCATGGGATACGCGCCCCACAAGGGGGCTATCTCACTGCGGATAAAGGGGCCTGTCCCCTCTTTCGGCTCACCACTCGTCCTTGCCCTTTTCACTGGGCAGCACCAGTTCCAGAGAGCGGATGGCACACTCGATCATGCTGTCATCCGGCTCGTTGGTGGTGAAATTCTGCATCCACATTCCCGGCGCGGTCAGCAGTTGAGCCAGCCGGCTCTCCTGCACATGGCGGCCCACCCAGCGGTTGAACTCATACGTGATTCCCACCACCAGCGGCAGCAGCACCAGATGAATCAGCGTCCGCAGTCCGGCGTTGGTCACCGGCCAGATGCCGAACACCACGCTGGATACCAGAATAGACACAAAGATCACCACGAACAAAAAGCTCGTTCCGCAGCGGGGATGGTGCCGGGGCTGAATGCGGACATTCTCCACTGTCAGCGGCAGACCCGCCTCGTAGCAAAAAATAGTCTTATGCTCCGCGCCGTGATACTGAAACACCCGGTAAATGTCCTTCTGCTTGGAGCAGAGCACGAGGTACAGCAGGAAAATGCAGATTTTCAGCAGACCTTCCAGCACGTTCCGCCCCCACAGGGGAAAGCCCGGGAAATAGTGCAGCAGTGCGCCGGTAAGCAGCGTAGGCAACACCAGAAACAAAAATACCGACATTCCGACGCCCACCAGCACCGCAAAGGCCACAAGGGCCTTTTCCAGCTTTTCGCTGCTGAGGTGCTTTTCCATCCACTGCTCAAATTTGGAGGGCTGCGCGGCCTCCTCGTCCGGGTAGAAATCTGCGGAATACATCAGAGCCTTCACGCCACTGACCATCGCCGCCAGAAAATTCACGGTGCCCCGCACCAGCGGCAGACCTAAAATGGGGTAACGGTCCTTAATGAACCGCAGCTCCTCCACCTTTTCTACCAGCTTTCCGTCCTTGTCCCGGACCACAATGGCCTGCTTTTCCGGCCCCCGCATCAAAATTCCCTCAATAAGCGCCTGTCCGCCGATGCTGGTGCGGTAGGCGCCCCTGCGCTGCTGTTCTTCAGCCATAGTCTGTTTCCTTTCCCATGCAGTATAGCATATCGCATTTTAAAAATCAAACATTTGTTCTATTTCTTTTCCGGCAGCCGAACGGTCACCACCGCGCCGCCGCCCTCGGCATTGCCGATGTCAAAGGTACCACCATGGAGTCGGACGATCTCATCGCACACCGCAAGGCCGATGCCGCTGCCCCGGGCCTTGGAGGAGCCCTTGTAAAACTTCTGCTTCACGTAGGGCAGCTCCGCCTCCGGAATGCCGGGGCCGTAGTCCCGGACACGGATGACCTGCTCCGTCCCCTCCGCTGTCAGCGAGGCGTCAATGCGCCGCCCGGCGCCGCCATGCTTGGCGGCGTTGTCCAGCACATTGCAGAATACCTGCTTCAGCCGCTCCGGATCGCCGCTGACCGGCGGCAGAAGCGCCTCTCCCGGCTCATAGCGCAGCTCGATGCCCTCCTGCCGGAACAGCTCCCGGTAGGTGAAAATGGCATCCTCAAACTCCGCCTGCAAATCGACCTCCTCTAACTGCAGCGTAAAGCGTCCGTCCTCCATTTTGGAAAAGTCCAGCAGTTCCTCCACCATGGAGGAAAGCCGCCGGGATTCGTTGACGATGATTCTCAGTCCCCGGTGAAGCTGCACCGCGTCCCGGTCCGGGTCCGCCAGCAGTGTTTCGCCCCACCCGCTGATGGCAGTCAGGGGCGTCCGCAGCTCATGGGATACCGAGGATACGAATTCCGATCGCATTTTTTCGTTCAGGCCGATCTTGGCGGACATATCGTTGATGTTGTCCACCAGCTCGCCCAGCTCTCCGCCGTATTTATTGTCCACGGTGTAGCCGTAGCCGCCCTGTGAGATCCGCTTGGCCGCGTCTGTGACCACCGCCACCGGCTCCACCACGTTGTTGATGAAAATGAGGTTGGAGCTGATGACCATCAGCAGACACAGCGCCGCCACAACGCACACCGCCAGCACGCTCAGCCGCACCTGCACCGTTGCCTGCCGCAGCGAGGTGACAAACCGCAGAACGCCCACCACCTTGCCGTTGACAGTCAGCGGATGGGACACCGCCAAAATCTGCTCCCCGGTCTTGGGGTCCGCCCCCCGGAAGTAGCAGATGCGGTTCTGCTCCACCGCCCGGGCAATATCGTCCGTCCCGGGGCGGGTGCCCACCGTCAGATTTGAGGTGGAGGAAGCCTGAATGCTTCCTGCGGAGGATAGGAACTGCATCTCCACCCGCTCCTTGTCGGCGTAGTCGGAAATGGCCTGATTGGCCCGCTGCAAATAATTGGCAAAGCCCTGATCCATGAAGTAATCCACAAAGGCGCCGGACTGCGCCCGGGCCTGACGCTCCAGTCCGTCCAGCATTCCCTGATAGTAATAATTGGAGATACCCAGCGACACGCCGGCCACAATCAGGGCCAGCAGTGCAAATACCGGCACCACGGAGTTGAGAATCCAGCGCTGGCGGAGGCTCCGCACCCGCACAGCCTTTCGTTTTTGATTTTGCTCCGGCACGCGCCCCGCCTCCTTACCGTTCGTTTTTCCGTGCGCCTCACGCGCCCCACTTGTAACCATAACCCCAGACTGTTGTAATGTAGGTAGGGTTCTGCACATTGTCCTCGATCTTCAGCCGGAGACGGCGGATGTTTACATCCACGATCTTCAGCTCACCGAAATAATCCCGGCCCCAGACCCGGTCCAGAATTTCCTCCCGGGAGAGAGCCTTGCCGGGATTTTCCATAAACACCCGCATGATGGCGTACTCCACCTGTGTCAGCTTTACCCGCTGGCCGTTTTTCTCCAGCGTCCGGTTGCGGACATTCAGCAGAAACGGCGGCTGGCTGATTTCCCCGGTCTGCGCCGTTTCCTCTCCGCCTGCCCGGCGGAACAGAGCGTCCACCCGGGCGGTGAGCTCCGCCGGGGAAAAGGGCTTGGTCACATAATCGTCCGCGCCGGTCATCAGCCCCGTCACCTTGTCCATTTCCTGGGAGCGGGCTGTCAGCATGATGATGCCGATTTTCGTATTGGTAGCCCGGATGCGGCGGCACACCTCAAAGCCGTCGATTCCCGGCAGCATGATATCCAGAAGCGCCACCTTCACATCGGGGTTGGCCCGCAGGCGCTCCAGCGCCTCCTCGCCGCTTTCGGCCTCGATAACATCGTACCCCGCGCGGCGCAGATTGATGACGATGAAGCTCCGAATGCTGGCCTCATCCTCTAAAACCAGAATTTTTTTCATGAACGCTCCTCCGTTATTCGCCGTTGGCTCAGTTGTCCCCGGCGGACCACTCTCTTGTAATCAGGCCGAACGCGCTCCGCACCTGATCCTCCGTTACGCTGTACTTCCAATCCTCATTGCCCTTCAGCAGCTCACCCACATAGATCACACCGCCATTCCGGCTGAGAATGAACCGCCCGGTCCGCACCGCCTGCCGCTCCCGGTCCGCGCCGCTGAGCGCGGTGATGCGCAACAGTCCGGCGGCCGTTGTATCCTGCTCAACATAAAACGTCACAGCGGTCTCCTCCCCGCCGGAGGTACGGGCCGCCTGAATATTCTCCGCCCAGCCCTCCGGCAGCCGGAGATACCAGCCGTCCTCTACCGCGTGATACGTGGACAGCGCCTTTGCCGCCAAACCGGAGGCATCGTAGCTGATCCAGTCAATCCGCTGGGAGGCCGTGCTCTCCTCATCGCCAGACAGCGGCACCGTGCGGGGCACCTCCGTCACCCCGTCGCCGTTGATGTCCGTTGGATACAGGGTGCAGAACCGGGAGCTTTCCCCGGAAACACCGGTCATGGCCGAGAGCACCAAATTTGTCAGCTCTCCGCCACGCAGCACCAGCACATCCGTAATGGCCCGGGTGCTGTCCGCCACGCCGGTGACAAACAGCGCCGGCGTGCTGGAACGCAGCACGCCCACCGTTATCCGGCCCTGCTGGCTCAGCTCTGCCATGGTCATAGAGACCCGGATGCTGGAGCCCAATGTCAGTATACCGTTTTTCCAGAGGTAGCAGTCTGCGGTGCCCGTGCCGGTCTCATCCGCCCGAAGCACCGTCAGCTCCCGCTGACCGTCTCCGTCCAGATCCGCCACGGCGTATTTTACATAATCCGACCGGGCCAGCTCCCGAATCCCGTCCTTTTCCAATGTATAGACCGTAAGGGCCTGCAGCTCCATGCTGACCCGCCAGCCCACGATGATCTCCATTTTCCCGTCGCCGTTCATATCACTATAGGCCACGCTGTAAATGGCGAGGCCGCTGCCCTCGATCACCGCCACCTGCCGGTAGCTGTCTCCGTCAGCGGCAAAAATATAAATTTTCAGGGGCTTTTCTCCATCGCTCTGCCGGAAAAAGGCCAGCGCCTCCTCCCGGCCGTCCCCATCCAGATCCATCATCTGCACCGGCTGGATATTGCTGCCGGAGACCGGGGTGGCATACTCCGCGCCGCCCTCCTGAATGGCGGATAGCTGCTGGTTCAGCGCCGTGTAGCGCTCCGGCAGCTCCGGCAGGGCATACAGCTCCTCCGGGTCCAGCGTCAGCTTCGGCGCAGCGCAGCCCACAAGGCTCAGAGCCATGCACAGTGTCACAAGTCCGATTGTCAGCCTCCGCAAAGCGCCCATGGCTCTGCCTCCCTTCTCTCAGATACCTATTTCACATAAGGATACAAATGTATCATACCACAGCCCGTCCGGTTTTGGTAGCCCCTCTTTCGGGATTCCGGCAGATTTAACACGCCGTTCATTTTTCCCCGATTCGCGGCAGGCGGCAGAGCCATACCGGCTCCGCCGCCTGTTCACTTCGTTTTTAGGAAATGGCCTCACTGCCTACGGTGTAATCACCCCAATGCCCGTCCAGCGCCTGCTCGGCGGTGCAGTCAGCGAAGAAATACGCCCCCAAGGCGGAGCGCCACTTCTGGGCGTCAAAGGTCACGGTGTTCCTCGCGCCGTTCAGTTCGTTGTCTCCGGTCTCCCGCTCGGTGATGCTGAACAGACAGCCGTTCTCCCAATAGGGGAGGCTGTCGGCCCCCTGTTCCGCCCCGGTGAGATAGTCCTCTGCCGCCAGCTCCTCATAGCTCAGGGATAGAACCTCGGAAATCCCGTGCTCTCCGCCAAAGGCCCACGCCACCGCCGCCTGCTCGCTATCGGGCAGGCCGGTTTGGGACAGGTCCACAGAAAGCATGGTGACATCATGATTCAGCCCCTCGTCCACAGCCCACAGGTCATTCAGCACCCGGAGGTACAGGGCACAGCGGTCATCAAAGCCGTCAGAGCGGATATTCACCGCCGTGACCTCCGCCAGCTGGCCGGGATAGGTCTCCAGCACGGAGCCATAGGTGATCTCCAGCAGCATTCCCGGTGTATATACAGGTATACATACACCTGTATATACACCATTCTTGGCCGCCGCGGACTCGCCCTTCGGTGCTGCTTCCGCATCTGCCGGTGAGAGTGTATATACACCTGCCGGGCCGCCGTCCTCCTTGGCCAGCAGCAGCGGCGCGCCGTTTTCTGCCCGGATGACCCGAAACAGCTCGCCCCCAGCGTCTGTGCCGGGTTCTTCCGTTTTCCCGGACACGTCCCCGCCTCCGGAGCCTTCCTCCGCCCGGCAGGTATTGCCGGTGCTGTCTGTCCGCCCGCACCCCGCCAGCAGACACAGGCACAAAATCGCCGCAAACAGTCGCTTCATGAAAAACGCCTCCTTTTTCATTTCTACTTCTTTGTCGGCGCAAACGGTAATTTTGTTCCCGGTCCTGCAAATTTTTCCTGAAATAATTATTTTTCTGAAATTGGGGCTTGACATTTTGCTTTCGCCGCGTAAAATAAGCATTAGCTTAGAAGTCTAATTTTTTGCTTACAAAGGAGGGGCAGCCATGACCCAGCGTGAGCGGCAGCTTTTGAACTGGATTGAAGAGAACCCCCTGATCTCCCAGCAGGAGTTGGCGGACAAGGCGGGCATCACCCGTTCCTCCGTGGCGGTGCACATCTCCAACCTGATGAAAAAGGGCTATATCACCGGCAAAGGCTACATCGTCCACACGGCCCCCTATGTCACCGTGGTGGGCGGCGTGAATATGGACATCGGCGGCTGGCCCGGCGAGGTCCCCGTCATGCAGGATTCCAACCCCGGCGTGGTGCGGATGAGCCTTGGCGGCGTGGGCCGGAACATCGCCCACAATATGGCCCTTTTGGGCATGGACGTTCGGATGCTGACGGTGTTCGGAGATGACATCAACGCTCAGAAGATCGCGGCAAGCTGCGGTGAGCTGGGAATCGACATCTCCCAGTCCCCGGTCATTCCCGAGGGGCGCACCTCCACCTATCTGTTCATCACCGATGAAAAGGGCGACATGGCGCTGGCGGTCAGCGACATGGAAATTTACAAGCACATGACCCCTCAAATGCTGGCCCAGCGGCAGACGCTGCTGAACGCCAGTCAGGCGGTGGTGCTGGACACCAACATTCCCGCCGAGAGCATTGAATGGCTGGCAGAGCACTGCGCCGCCCCGCTGTTCGCCGACCCGGTCTCCACAGCCAAGGCCGCAAAGCTGAAGCCGGTGCTGGGAAGGCTCCACACCCTGAAGCCCAACCGCATCGAAGCGGAGCTGCTCTCCGGCGTTTCCATCACGGATGATGCCAGCCTCCGAAAAGCGGCGGAGACGCTGCTGGACACCGGCCTTCACCGGGTCTTTATCTCTCTTGGTTCCGACGGCGTCTTTGCCGCCGACCGGTCCGGGCATCAGGTGCAGCTTCCCCCGCTCCCCGGCACGATGGTCAATACCACCGGCTGTGGCGACGCTTTTATGGCGGCTATCACATGGGCCTATTTACAGGGTACGGATTTGACGGACGCCGTAAGGGCAGGCCTTGCCGCCTCCGTTATCGCCATGGAGTCCGCCGAGACCATCAACCCCGCCATGAGCGAGGACGCCCTGCGACAGCGAGCCGCGTTTTCCAAATAATACCAATTTCAAACAGAATACCGATTTCAAATTTAAAATATGGAGGAATTTAACATGACGCTCAATAAGTATCTGGACATTGCTCCCGAAGTGCAGAAGGCTCTGGACGAGGGCCGCCCCGTGGTGGCGCTGGAGTCCACCATCATCTCTCACGGTATGCCCTACCCTCAGAATGTGGAGACCGCGCTGAACGTGGAGAAGATCATCCGCGAAAACGGCGCGGTGCCCGCCACCATCGCCGTCATCGGCGGCCGTCTGAAGGCCGGTCTGTCCGAGGCTGAGATCGACTATCTCGGCAAGACCGGCACCGCTGTTGCCAAGGCCAGCCGCCGCGACCTGCCCGTTCTGGTAGCCGAGGGCAAGGACGGTGCCACCACCGTCACCACCACCATGATCATCGCTCACATGGCAGGCATTCAGGTATTCGCCACCGGCGGCATCGGCGGCGTGCACCGGGGCGCTCAGCAGACCTTCGACATCTCTGCCGATCTGGAGGAGCTGGCACACACCCCCGTCATGGTGGTCTGCGCCGGTGCCAAGTCCATTCTGGACCTCGGTCTGACGCTGGAGTATCTGGAGACCCACGGCGTGCCTGTCATCGGCTACGGCACCGAGGAGCTCCCCGCCTTCTACACCCGCAAGTCCGGCTTCAAGGTGGACTACCGCATCGACACCCCCGCGGAACTGGCAAAGGCTTTCTACGTCAAGCAGGACATGGGTCTCGGCGGCGGTATGCTGGTGACGAACCCCATCCCCGAGGAGTATTCCATGGACCACGAGGTCATCAACAAGGCCATTGACGAGGCTGTGGCCGAGGCCAACAAGCTGGGCATCCACGGCAAGGAGACCACGCCCTTCCTGCTGGCCAAGATCAAGGACATTACCGGCGGCGATTCTCTGGCCTCCAACATCCAGTTGGTGTACAATAACGCCAAATTGGCTGCCAAGACTGCCTGTGAATTGATGACTCTTGCCAAAAACTGAAAACTCTGCTACAATGGACTGACCGGGAACTCCCGGCCAGTCCATTTTTTTATATTCCGGCGGCGCGGCCGCCCGAACCGACTCAAAACTATACAAAAGCGGGTGGTTTTTCATGACAGCGGCGCGCCTTGCGAAAACCGTGGCGGAGCCCACGGCAAAAAACAGCTTTATTTTTACAATTCTCGGCACAAAATGGGGCATTCTCTGGCTGTGGCTCCTGATCATCAACGTTGTCGCCTTTTTGGCCTACGGCGGCGACAAGCTCCTGGCCAAGCTGAAGGAGCATCAGCCAAAAGTCCCCCGTCTCCCGGAGAAGAATCTCCTGCTGCTGGCGCTGGTGGGCGGCGGTGTCGGCGCGTGGCTGGGCATGGAGCTGTTCCGCCACAAGACGCAGCACCGGGCGTTCCGCATCTGCGTCCCCCTGTTCACCCTGATCTGGATCGTTGTGGTAGGCGGGCTGTACCTCTACTTCAACGTCATCAGATAAGTCCCGCGTATCCCCGGCATTTGGCAGTACCCGTTTTCCAAGCTGTACGTAAATGTGTACCCAAATTAAAAAAGGAGGATTCCGCATGAAAAAGCTCTTTTCCCTGCTGCTGACAGCGGCGATGGTATGCTCGCTGGCTGTCACCGCCGGCGCTGCCGACGTTGTTCCCATCTCGGCGTCGGCAAACGGAACGGCTGCCCCCGTTGCCGCTCCTGCCCCGGACCTGACCGGCTCTACCGTGATTCTGCACACCAATGATGTCCACGGCGCCATTGCGGGCTATGCCAAGGTGGCCGCATTGAAGCAGTATTATCAGGACTGCGGCGCCTATGTTCTGCTGCTGGACGCCGGAGACTACATTCAGGGCGATCCCACCGTCAGCGCCTCGCAGGGCGCCACAGCCATTGAGCTGATGAACCTCGCGGGCTATGACGCCGCTGCGCTGGGAAACCACGAGTTTGACTACGGCTATGATAATCTTGTGAAGCTGTCCAAGGCCGCCAAGTTCCCCATTCTCTCCGCCAATACCCTGTATAACGGCAAAACGGCTTTTGGGGACAACAAGATCTTCACCACCCCCGGCGGCAAGAAAATTGGCGTGTTCGGTCTGGAAACCCCGGAGACCGCCACAAAGGCCCACCCCGGCAAGATCAAAGGCGTGACGTTCCCCGCCGGTGAGGCCATGTTCAAAATCGCCCAGAATCAGGTGGACGCGCTGAAGTCCGCCGGCTGCGACATCATCGTGTGCCTTGGCCATCTGGGTATCGACAGCGAGTCTGTCGGCAACCGTTCCATTGACCTTCTGAACGCCGTAAAGGGCATCGACCTCTTTATTGACGGTCACTCCCACTCCACCCGGGACGAGGTAAAGGCCGCTACCGGCGGCACGGCCGAGGTAAACGGCACTCCCCTGACCTCCACCGGCACGAAGCTCGAGAGCATCGGCGTGGTCATCATTGACGCCAACGGCCAGATGACGGAGAGCACCACCCCCACCGAGACCCTAACCGGCATTGACAAGACCGTGGCCGACCGCGCCGCCGCCATCCAGAAGCAGATCGATGACGATTACGGTGCCGTGTTCGCCAAGACCCTCTATGAGCTCAACGGCGCCAAGGCTCCCAACGGCAACCGGGACGGTGAGACAAATTTGGGCGACCTCATCACCGACGCGCTGGTCTGGGGCGCCAAGCAGAACGGCGAGACCGTAGACGCGGCCATTACCAACGGCGGCGGCATCCGCGCCACCATCAAGGCCGGGGACATCACCAAGAAGGACGTCAACACCGTCCTGCCCTTCGGCAACACCCTGAGCATCGTCAAGGTCACCGGCACGGAGCTGCTGGAGGCGCTGGAGGCATCCACCTACTGTACGCCGGACGCGCTGGGCGGCTTCCCGCAGGTCAGCGGCATTCAGTTCACCATTGACACCGGCAAGAGCTATGACGCCGGTGCGCTTTATCCCGACTCCACCTATCACGCACCCAAGAGCATCAACCGTGTCACCATCCAGTCCGTAGGCGGCAAGGCCTTTGACGAAAAGGCTGTTTACACCATTGCCACCAATGACTTCATGGCCGCCGGCGGCGATACCTACTATGCCTTCAAGGCCGCCTCCGCCAACTACAACATCGGCGTCCCCATGGACGAGGTGCTGATGGACTACATCAAAACGGAGCTCAAGGGAGTTGTGGGCGAGACCTATGTAAAGCCTCAGGGCCGCATCACTCTGACCAAGACCGAGGCCCCTGCCGAGGAGCCGGCCAAGCCCGCTGAGCCTGCACAGCCCAGCACCCCCGCACAGCCTGCCAAGCCCGCTGACGGCGATGGCGGCGAGACCTCCTACACCGTGGTAAGCGGCGACTGCCTGTGGAACATCGCCTACCGGCACTATGGCTCCGGCGCGAAGTTCACTATGATCGCCGAGGCCAACGGTCTGAAGGCACCCTATCTCATCAACATCGGACAGGTCTTGGTAATTCCCGCCGCGTAACAGCGGCTTTACGCAAGCACTGTTCCAACTCTGCAGTTTAAAAAGTTCCCCGGCAGACAAATGTCTGCCGGGGAGCTTTTTCGTGTACCGATATGGAGCGCCTATCAGGCAGCGGAATTTTGGGGAGTAAAAAGCACTGGCGCGGGGCTCTCAAAAAGGCGCCCGCGCCAGTGAAATTCACCGGTCTCCGGCCCATTCCGCCGGGTTTCAAATGCCCTGCAAATGGAAGTCCGGGGTGTATTCCTCCTTGGCGGAGGTACGCTCCTGCGTGAACCCGTTGCTGATGCCGCAGTCCGCCATGTAGCGCTCTGCCGCCCGGTACTCCGCCGGTGTCAACCGCCGGGCCAGCTTGCCTACCGCTCCCGGCTGGGGCGTGTACTGGCTCATGAGAGAAAACAGCACATCGCCGGGACGGAAGGTGCCTGACACCCAGTCGATGACCGCCTTCGTGTTTTCCAGCTCCCCCGGCAGCACCAGATGCCGGATGAGGACGCCGCTTTTCAGTTGGCCGTTTTCTTCTTTGTACGGCCCGGTCTGGCGGAACATCTCCAAAATGGCCGCCTCGGCTATCTCCGGATAGTCCACCGCCGCGGAGTATTCCCGCGCTGGGGCGAACAGGGCATACTTGAAGTCCGGGAGGTATACCTGTACCCGGCCCTCCAGCCGCCGCAGCGTCTCCACGGACTCATACCCGCCGCAGTTCCACACCACCGGCACCGGCCACGGCGTATCCCCCAGCGCCTCTAAAACGCTGTCAGTGAATTGGGTTGGCGTTACCAGATCAAGGCAGGACGCCCCTGCCTCCACCAGCTCGCAGAAAATCTCCCGAAGACGTCCGGGGGTAATGGGCTTGCCGTAGCCCTCCTGTGAAATAATGCCGTTCTGGCAGAATTTACACCGGAGATTGCAGCCGGAGAAAAACACGGCTCCCGCGCCGTGAGGCCCTACAAGGCACGGCTCCTCCCATTGGTGAAGCATAGCCCGGGCCGCCACCGGCCACGCCGGCATGGCGCACACACCCCCCGCCTTGTCCGGCAGACGCTCCGCGCCGCAGTGCCGGGGGCAAAGGTTGCAAATCATCAGTCTCCCGTTCCCTTTCCGTTGAAGTCGGGGCCCAGATCCCCCGCCCGCCAGTGGCGGCGGCACAGGCCGATGTACTTATCGTTGGCTCCCAGCACCACCTGCGCGCCCTCCTTGAGCACACGGCCGTTTTCATCGAAGCGGGCGTTGAACATGGCCTTTTTTCCGCACCAGCAGATGGTCTTGACTTCCTCTAACTTATCGGCCATCACCAGCAGCTCATAGCTGCCGGGGAACAACTCCCCCTTGAAGTCCGCCCGCAGTCCGTAGCAGATTACCGGCACGCCCAAATCGTCCACAATGTGCACAAGGTAGTCCACCTCCTCTTTTGAGAGGAACTGAGCCTCGTCCACGATGATGCAGGCGTTTTCCTGAAGTGCTTCCGCCGACAGGGCCAGCATCTCGTCAAAATAAATGCAGGGGTATTCCAGACCGATACGGGAGTGCACCATATGGTCCCCGTCCCGCTGGTCCAGCCGGGGCTTCACCAGCAGTGTTTTCTGGCCCCGCTCCTCATAGTTGAACCGGGCCATCAGGGCATTTGCCGTTTTGCTGGAGCCCATGGCTCCGTATTTGAAGTAAAGCTGCGCCATTTCCTTCTCCCTCTTATGTTGTTTCCTGTTTTTCCGCCGTTTCATCTATGCGCTGGCTGAAGGGATCGTTTTCCTCCGCCTGCGTCCGCAGATCGGCGGCGTCAATGGTCATTTTTCTGCACGCCGGGCAGTACCACGCTGTATGATAGGTTGTCAAAATCCCATCGGTGTCCACCCGAATGGTATCCTCCGCTCTGGGTCTGATCCACAGCGCCTTTCCGGTGGGAATGTCACGATACCAGAAAACGCCCCGGCCGCCCATAAGAAAGCCCTGCTCCATATCCTTGCCGCACCACGGGCACTTCTCCGGCGGCAGCCGCAGCCTTTCCCGCTTCTCCTGCCGCCCTGCCTGCATGGCGTCCCATTCTCCCCGAAGAGAATCCAGCAGGCCGGGAGCCGCTTTTTCCGGCTCCCGAGCCGGTTTACGCTTATCAGGGTCAATGTCCCACGGGTCCTCACTCTTTTTCCAGAAGGACATGGCTACGCCTCCTTATCGCGGGCCTGCACATGGGCGTCAAACCGCCTGCCATCCCGGCCGGGGAGCCAGCCGATAGGGGGCGGGGTCTCCCGGCCATGCCTCCAGCACCACAGCCAGTACAGGCACCAGACCAGCTTACGTCCCAACAGCAGCAGCACAAGTCCTCCCGCCAAATTCACGAGCTTCAGCATGGGTCGCTCCCTCCACTCTCCGATCCGCTGTCCTTTTGGTCCTTATCGTCCTTGACCTCCTGATAGTCCACGGTATAGACCGGGCCTTTAAAATGTGGCTCGTCCTTTTTGGGCTCATCGCTATGGTAGGCGCCCCGCTGGCGGCGCCACAGCCAGATGAAAAACACGATGAGGGCAATGGGTATCAGCACGCGCAGCAGCGCGAAAATCAATCCCAGCAGCCGCAGAGGCAGTCCCAGTAAAAGTCCCATATTATTCCTCCAATTCCCGCAGAGCCTCCGCGTAGTACCGTGCAAAGGCCGAGGGTACGGAGCGCGCCAGCAGGCCCGGACCGTCCGCCCAGACAAGCTCCGCCGCTCCGCTGCCCCGCACCGTCAGGATATAGCCTGTCATGTGCCACTCCACATGAGTGAAAATGTGCTTGGCTGTCAGGCGGCTTTTCCAGTCCACCGGTGTCAGCCCCATGTCCGCCACCGCCGCTGCGGCGGCAGACTCGTCCAGCGTTCCCGGCACGTTGGGAAATTCCCAAAGCCCCGCCAGCAGGCCGGTTTTCGGGCGCTTCCGCAGAGCAACGCCCTCTGTCCCCAGCAGCAGAAATACCGTTTTCTCCTCGATGCGCCGCTCTTTTTTTGCCTTCTTTACCGGCAGCGCCTCCGCCGTGCCGCACTGATGCCCCAGACACAGCGCCCGCACCGGACAGTCCCCGCACTGCGGGGCGGTATTGGGGCCGCAGAGGGTAGCACCCAGTTCCATCATGGCCTGATTGAAAATACGGATGTCCGCCGCCTCCGAGGGCATGGCCCCCACCAGCGCAGCGCGAATTGCCCGCTTTGTCCGCTGGTCGGCAATGTCATCATGGCAGTCCGTCAGCCGGGTCACAACCCGGAGCACGTTTCCGTCCACCGCCGGCTCCGGCCGCCCGAAGGCCGCGGCGGCAATGGCGGAGGCCGTATAGTCCCCGATGCCTGGCAGCTTTAGCAGGTCCTCATAGGTATCCGGAAAAGCCCCCCGCTCCGCGATGCACCGCGCCGCCTTTTGGAGATTCCGGGCGCGGCTGTAGTACCCAAGGCCCTCCCACAGCTTCAAGAGGCACTCTTCATCGGCCTCAGCCAGTGCCTCCACCGTGGGAAACGCCTTCAAAAACCGGGCATAATAGCCCAGTACCGCCGCCACACGGGTCTGCTGGAGCATGATCTCCGAGACCCAGATACGGTAGGGGTCTGCTGTATGCCGCCACGGCAGGTCCCGGGCGTTGGCCCGATACCACGGCAGCAAATGCTCCGGCAGCGCGGGGAGAATCTTTTCACTTGTCACACTCTGTTGTTTCATGGTATGATTGTAGCACAGGTTTTCCCGCCTGCACACCCCTTTTTTGAAAATCGAGGCAGCTTATGCGTGTTACATTTTTAGCCCATGACGGTTTTTTGATAGAGCTGGACAGCGTGTGCCTGCTGTTTGACTGGTGGAAGGGCGCTCTGCCGCCGCTGCCGGACAAGCCGCTGCTTGTTTTCGTCAGCCACCGCCACGCCGACCATTTTCAACCGGAAATCTTTCGTTTGGCGGATAAAAAATCCGACCTTCAATTTCTGCTGGGGAGCGATTTGCGCCTGACGCCCCGGAATTTGGAAAAATGGGACCTGACGCCGGAAACCGCCGCCAAGTGCCGCCGCTGCGGCAAGCGGGAGAAATTTGCGGCGGATTTTGGCGTGACGGTGGAGACGCTGCCCTCCACGGACGAGGGCGTGGCGTGGTTCGTCACAGCGGAGGGGAAATTCATTTTCCACGCCGGTGATCTGAACTGGTGGCACTGGGAGGGTGAGGACAAGGCGTGGAACGCGAATATGGCCGCCGATTTCAAGCGGTACACGGAGCCCCTCCGGGGGCGGTGCGCCGACCTTGCCCTGCTGCCGCTGGACCCCCGGCTGGGCGTTCCCTACGCCTATTGGGGACTGCTGCGCTTTTTGGAGCTGATGGACGTCCGGCACCTCCTGCCTATGCACCAGTGGGAGCAGCCGGAGATCACCGATGAATTTCTGCGGGCCTATCCGCAGTATGCCCCTATTACCACGGTCATCCGCCGGGAGGGAGAAATTTTTGAATTAAATTGATGCGCGCTGCGCAAAACCGCGCAGCAAAGCCCCTTATTACGAGGTGTAATAAGGGGCTTTAAAAATGTCGAACGGGCCTTTCTGCGGGCGTAAAGCTTTGCGGGATTCTCAGCAAGCCAAAGGCTTCTTATTACAAAATGTAATAAGAAGCCTTATTTTTCCGCTTAGTTTTCAATAATCAGCCAATTTTCTACTGTTCCGGCGGGGCGCTCCGTCAGCTCCGGCACAAAGCCACAGGTAGCGGACGCCGCCTTAACAGCAGTCTCCAGAGCCGGGACCTCCGCCGCCGTGGTGCGGACATAAACGCGGTCCACCAGCGGTGCCAGCGCACTGAGCGCCTGTCCGGCGTCGGTATCATATCCGGCGCGGACCGTTTCGGAGGGCAGCTCCAAGGAAAGAATCACACCCTCCGGCAGCGCGGAGCGCATCTCCCGCAAAAAGCGCGCCAGCACGAGCTGTCGTCCGTCTGTTCCGTCCTCCCCGGGCTGGGCGTTGGAAAGGTCGATCTTGTCCAGCTTGCCCGCCGTGGGGTAGCTGACATCCGTGAGAATAAGCTCGTCAAAGCCCAGCTCTGCCGCCTCCCGGGCAATGCCGCAGACATAATCCCGGGCCACAGCCTTTCCGGGGTCCAGCCATTGACTGTTGTTCCCGTCATAGAAAATATAGCCGCCGGTATTTTTGAGGCCCATCCCGTCCACATCGGCGTTGGCCGCCTTGGGATCATGGAAGCAACTGATTTTTGCGGCGGTATGGTCCCCGCCGCCGGTCAGCTCCGCCAGCGCGGCGGCTGTGGTATCGGCTGTGGAGACCGTTCCGGCCAGCGCGGCGGCACTGTCAAAATACACCGCGCCGGTGTCATCCTTCAGCGTTATGACCAGAGAACCGGTACTCTGTGCCTTCGCCTCCGCCAGTGTCTCCGCTGTCAACGGCGCGTCAGGGAGCAGCGTGCCCTGCATTGCCTCCGCTGTGGAGCGCTCCGGCTCCTGAATGATGACCTCGCCGCTGGGAGCATCCTCTCCGGCGGAGGCATCGGACTTCGCCCACGGAGGGTCGAAATGGAGCTTACCATCCGTGCCGTAGCTCATGTGCTCCCGGGCAAGAATAAAGCCAACGGAGCCGAGAATCACGAGAATCAGCAAAATGGCCAACAGGATTTTCCATTTACTGCCCCGGCCGCGATAGCTGCTGTAGCCTCTTGTTCCGCTGAACGCCATATCGCCTCACCCCGCTTTCCTTCGTTGATTTCTTATTCCTGCTCCAGCGCCATCATTTTATTGACCCGGCGTGCGTGGCGTCCGCCCTCAAACTCCGTTTTGAGGAACACTTCTACCATGCGCTCGGCCATATTCTTCCCAGTAAAGCCCGCGCCAATGGCCATCATGTTGGCATCGTTGTGGCGGCGGGTCATCTCTGCCTGCAGGCAGTCGGCGCAATGGGCGCAGCGGATGCCCTTGATTTTATTGGCCGCAATGGAAATGCCGATGCCGGTGGTGCAGATCACAATGCCCCGGTCACACTTGCCCTCCGCCACGGCCCGGGCGGCGGCAGCGCCGAAATCGGGATAGTCGCAGCTCTCCGTGGAGTAGCAGCCGAAGTCCTCGTGCTCATAGCCCAGCTTGTTCAGCACTGTGATGATGAATTCCTTCAGCTCATAGCCGCCGTGGTCACAGCCCAATGCGATTTTCATGAATCGTTCCTCCCAAAAGCGTTTTATTGGAATTTTTCGGAAATAGTATATACTGCTTTGCGAAAAAAAGCAATCATCCCCGAAAGAATTTACAATTCTGACAAAAAAGCTCCCCGCCCGATGGGCGGGGAGACGATATTACAGCTCGTGCCAGATGGGCCGCTGCTTTTCAAAGGTGCAGAAGCGCTTGAAGCCGCATTCCCGCAGAAGGCCCTGCCGCTCCCGGATAAAGCGTCCGGCGTGGGCGGGGGTATGGGCGTCCGTTCCCAGCGTGATGAGCTCGCCGCCCAATTCCCGGTACAGCCGCAGCCACTTAGCGTCCGGCAGCGGCGTATTGCCCCGGTTGACGTTCAGCTCGATGCCTCGTCCGTTTTCGATGAGGGTCTTCAAAATCACGCGAATCTGCTCCTCGTATGGGTCAAACGAGGCGGAAAGGCCCCGCATTTCGTTGAAATACCGCAGCGGGAGCGTCAGATGGCCCAGCACGTTGAAGCCGCCTTGCTTAGCCAATGCCAGCGCCTCGTTTAGATAATCCTCTATCGCCGCCTGTGCCTGTGCGGCATTTTCCGGCGTGAAGAAATAGAGGTCCTCCCCATGGAAGCGCTCCGACAGGAGATGCACGGAGCCGATGACAAAATCGAAGTCCGGCGCGTCAGCCAGCAGCGTCTTCACATGGGCGGGATCCCATCCGGCGTCCCCCAGCTCCATGCCGAGGCGCAGCTGAATTCGGTCCCCCAGCGCCGCCTGCGCTGCGGCGAAATCCTCTGTCAAGGCGGACCAGTCATAGGGCGGGTGCCGCTCCTCGGAGCCCCACACCAGCGGCTCCACATGGTCGGTAAAGCAAATTTCATCCATGCCCGCGTCCAGCGCCGCCTGTGCCATTTCCGTCATGGTGGCGCTTCCGTCCGGGGAAAAGCGGGTGTGCGTATGGTAATCAGCCAGATACATTTGGGGCCTCACTTCTTGAATTTACGGAAGAACTTGCGGCGTTCCTCGTAATTATTGTCTCCCACGCTTTCAGCGAACTTCTTCAGTGCATCTTTCTGCTCCCGGTTCAGGTTCCGGGGGGTCTCAATGTAAACGGTGACGTACTGGTCGCCCCGGCCCCGTCCGTTGAGTTCCGGGATGCCCTTACCCTTCAGGCGGAACGTGGTGCCGGACTGGGTGCCCTCGGGCAGTTCGTATTTTACTTTACCGTCAATGGTGGGAATTTCCAGCTCTGCGCCGAGGCATGCCTGCGCGAAGGTGATGGGCGCCTCACAAAGAACGCTGGTGCCCTCCCGGCGGAACAGCTCGTGGGGCCGCACGGTGATGGTGATGAGCAGATCGCCGGAGGGACCGCCGTTCTTTCCGGCATGGCCCTGTCCCCGGATGGAGATGGTCTGGCCATTGTCGATACCGGCGGGAATCTTGGCCTGAATGGTGCGGCGCTTACGCTCAAGACCACTGCCCCGGCAGGCGGTGCAGGGGGTCTTGATGATGCGGCCCTTGCCGCCGCAGCGGCCGCAGGGGGAGGTGGTTGCGAACACACCCATAGGCGTCTGCCGCCGCACCTGCACCTGACCGGAACCGTGGCAGTCCGGGCAAACCTCAGGAGAAGTTCCGTCCGCACAGCCGGAGCCGTGGCAGGAGGCGCAGGTCTCGTAGCGGTCCACGCTGACCTCCTTCTCGCAGCCGAAGGCGGCCTCCTCAAAGCTGATAGTCAGGGCCAGACGAATGCTCTCGCCCCGCTGGGGGGCATTGGGGTTCCGGCGCTGGGCGGCGCCGAAGCCGCCGCCGAAGAAGCTGCCGAAAATATCGCCCAAATCGCCGAAGTCGAAGCCGCCGGCATCGTAGGCCCCGCCGCCGGCGCCCGCGCCGTAATTGGGGTCTACGCCCGCAAAGCCGTACTGGTCATAGCGGGCCTTCTTATTGGCGTCGGAGAGCACCTCGTAGGCCTCGTTGACCTCCTTGAACTTCTCCTCCGCCTCCTTGTTGTCCGGGTTCAGGTCCGGGTGATACTTCCGGGCCATTTTCTTATATGCTCTTTTGATCTCATCCTCGGACGCGCCCTTGTTGACGCCGAGGACCTCGTAATAATCACGTTTTTCTGCTGCCATATTCTTGCTCCTCTCAGGAATCCACTTGAACATCAGGAATCGGGAGCTGGAGCGACCGCTCCCGATTCCTCATGCTCAGGTTTTCCGCTAAAACGGTCCCAATGGGGCGGGGAATGCTCCCCGTCCCATCGGTTCCGCGGTTTGAATTACTGTTTGTTGTTCTGATCGTCATCCACAACCTTGTAGTCGGCGTCATAGTACTGGCCGCCCTGTGCGTTTCCACCGGCCTGCTGGCCGCCCATGTCGGGGCCGGGCTGTGCGCCGCCCTGGGGATTGGCCTGCTGATAGAGCTTTTCACTGACAGCGTAGAACGCCTGCGTCAGCTCATCGGTGGCGGCCTTGATGGCGGCGGTGTCCGTGCCCTTCAGGGTCTCCTTCAGCTTATCGATGCCGGACTGGACCTTGGTCTTGTCATCGGCGGGAATCTTGTCGCCCATCTCGCTGAGCGTCTTCTCAGACTGGTATACCATCTGGTCGGCCTGATTGCGAATCTCGACGTCCTCCTTCATCTTCTTATCCTGAGCGGCGTATTCCTCGGCCTCCTTCACGGCCTTTTCAATATCGTCCTTGCTCATGTTGGAGGAGGAGGTGATGGTGATGTGCTGCTCCTTACCGGTGCCGAGGTCCTTAGCGGAGACGTTGACGATGCCATTGGCGTCGATATCGAACGTCACCTCGATCTGAGGCACACCGCGGCGGGCCGGGGCGATCCCGTCCAGATGGAAGCGGCCCAGAGACTTGTTGGCGGCAGCCATTTCACGCTCGCCCTGCAGAACGTTGACCTCAACGGAGGTCTGGTTGTCCGCAGCGGTGGAGAAAATCTGGCTCTTCTTCACAGGAATGGTGGTGTTGCGGTCAATGAGCTTGGTGCACACACCGCCCATGGTCTCAATGCCCAGAGACAGGGGGGTGACGTCCAGCAGCAGCAGGCCCTTGACATCGCCGGTGAGCACACCGCCCTGCAATGCGGCACCCATGGCAACGCACTCATCGGGGTTGATGCCCTTGAAGCCTTCTTTGCCGGTGAGCTTCTTCACCATGTCCTGCACGGCGGGGATACGGCTGGAGCCGCCCACCATCAGGACCTTGTGGATGTCATTGCCGGTGAGGCCGGCATCGCCCATAGCCTGACGGACAGGGCCGGCAGTGGCCTCCACCAGATGTGCGGTCAGCTCGTTGAACTTGGCACGGGTCAGCGTCAGGTCAAGGTGCTTGGGGCCGGTGGCGTCCGCCGTGATATAGGGCAGGTTGATGTTGGTGGAGGTCACGCCGGAAAGCTCGATCTTGGCCTTCTCGGCAGCCTCCTTCAAGCGCTGCATGGCGACCTTATCGCTGGAGAGGTCCACACCATCGGTGCGCTGGAATTCGCTGACCATCCACTTCATGATGCACTCATCGAAGTCATCGCCGCCCAGACGGTTGTTGCCGGCAGTGGCCAGAACCTCGATGACACCGTCATCAATATCCAGAATGGAGACATCAAACGTGCCGCCGCCAAGGTCATAGACCATGACCTTCTGGCTCTGCTCCTTATCCACACCGTAGGCAAGGGCGGCAGCGGTCGGCTCGTTGATGATACGCTTGACGTCAAGACCGGCGATCTTGCCGGCATCCTTCGTAGCCTGACGCTGAGCGTCCGTGAAGTAGGCGGGAACGGTGATGACCGCCTCGGAAACGGTCTGGCCCAGATACGCCTCGGCGTCGCTCTTGAGCTTCTGCAAAATCATGGCGCTGATCTCCTGCGGCGTGTAGGCCTTACCGTCGATATCCACCTTGTAGTCGCTGCCCATCTCACGCTTGATGGAAGAAATGGTGCGGTCGGGGTTGGTGATAGCCTGACGCTTTGCCACCTGGCCCACCATACGCTCACCGGTCTTGCTGAAAGCCACAACGGACGGGGTGGTGCGGTTGCCCTCCGCGTTGGGGATGACAACGGCCTCGCCGCCCTCCATCACGGCCACGCAGCTGTTAGTAGTACCTAAGTCAATACCAATTACCTTAGACATAATGAATTCCTCCAATTTATTTTCATTTATTTATAAGCGATCTATGTGTTCCGGCCTCCGCCGGGAAACTGTCTATTCAGTTTGCCACCTGCACGATAGCGTGGCGCAGGACCTTGCCGTTCAGTTCAAAGCCCGCCTGAAACACCTGTGCTACCTCGTTTTCGCCCAGCGTCTCATCGTCAATGTGCATCACGGCGTTCATGGTCTCCGGGTCAAAGGTCTTGCCCTTGGCCTCGATCTCCTTGACGCCCTGCTTTTCCAGAAGCTCGCGGAACTGCTGGAAAATCATTTCCAGTCCCTTTTTATGGGGACTGTCCTCGCCGCCCTCCGCAGCGGCGGCCCGCTCCAGATTGTCATACACCGCAAGGAAGGCCTTGATGGTGTCGCCCTTGGCGTCCTGATAGATACCGTCCTTTTCCTTGGTGGTGCGCTTGCGGTAATTGTCATACTCGGCGGTCAGGCGGGTGAACTGGTCCTTCACAGATTCAAGCTGCTTGGCAGCCAGCTCCATTTTTTCCACCTGTTCCCGGGTAAAGGTAATGCCCTTTTCCTTTTTTTCTTTTTTCTTGGCCTTTTTTTCGGTCTCCTGTGTCTCCGGCGCCTGCTGCGCCGCCTCCGCCGTTTCCGGCGTCTCCTCTACGGGCTCTTTCGTTTCTTCGCTCATGTATCCGTATCCTCCTTCGGGGGTAATTCATGTGGTTCCTTTTTGCCGAACAGCCGCGTCAGCCCGTCGGCAAAGCCGGTGAGCCGGGCCGCTACCGTGGCATAATCCATTCTGGTGGGGCCGACCACGCCGATGAGGCCCCGCATATCGTCACCGATATCATAGCTGGCCACCACCACGCTGGTATCCTTCAGCGCGTCGCTGACGTTCTCCGGCCCGATGAGTATTTTCATGGGGCCCTCGTCCGGCACCGGCAGCTTTTCCTTGTCATCGGCAAGGAAGCTCATAAGCTGGTGGGCCTTGTCGGCGTCCCGGAACTCCGGGAGCTTTAAAAGCTGGTTCGTGCCGGCGGTGATGAACTCTCTCCGGTCGGCCTCCTCCAGCATTTCCACGGCGTAATTCACCGTCTGGCTCAACAGCAGGAAAAGCTGGGGCGTGATGCCCTGTGCCACCGCCATGAGCCGTTCATTCATCTCCTTGGTGGAGATGCCGGTAAAATGGCGGTTCAAAAGCTCCACCAGCGCGCTCATCTGGTCCCGGTCCACCTTTAGCTGCAAACGCAGAAGCTGGCTTTTGACCCGGTCGCCCATCATCATGACCACGATGCAGCTTTTTTCATCCACCGGCAGTAAATCGAACCGGCTTGCGGTGACGCTGCTCTTAACGGCAGTCGCCGCATAGGCGGGGTAGTTTACAAAGCTGCTGACAGCCTTGCCCGCCTGTGAGATGACCCGGTCCAGCTCCTCCATTTTCATCTGAAGGGACTGGTTGATCTTCTCCGTTTCGGCAACGGAGAGCCGCTGGCGCTCCATCAGCTCGTTGACATACAGCCGGTAGCCCTTCGGGGACGGAATGCGTCCCGCAGAGGTGTGGGGCTGCTCCAGATAGCCCATGTCGGAAAGGTCCGACAGCTCGTTGCGGATGGTGGCGGAGGACACGCTGCCCCCCATCTCCTGCGCGATGGCCTTGGAGCCCACCGGCTCGGCGGTGCGGATATAATCCTCAACCACCGCCTTCAATATCCGCTTTTTCCGGTCTGTCAGGTCCATGGAAAAGCACCTCAGCTTTGATTAGCACTCCTTATCCCTGAGTGCTAAATGCAGTCTACCACCGGTGCCGGGCAAAGTCAATGGGCCAAGGTAAACAATTTGTGAACAAACCACGGGGAAATTTTAAATTCCGCACCCGCGGCAAAAAACGCCCCTGCCGGAGAGGGCAGGGGCGCCGGAGCGTGTTTCAGTTTTCAATAAGCCCCGCCCTTGCCAGCACCGGCCGGAGAGCAGTGAACAGCGTCATCAGCAGAAGCGTCTGGAACGGCAGGCAGATCAGGTTTTTCACCGCGCTGCCGGCGGCGGTAACGTACCACGCCTTGCCGGAGAGAATCGCCATCCACAGCGCGCCCAGCGTCACGTTTTCGATATTGGTCAGCAGCTTCGCAAAAAAAACTCTACGAACCGTAATTTTCGACTTGTAGAAAAACAGTGCGTATAGAAAAACGCCCAGCATGGTGGTCAGGGTATAGCCGGGGAAAAAGGGATAACCGCCGCCCCCGGTGAGGAAAAAGCTCAAAAGATCCTCCGCGCAGGCAAAGACCAGTCCCAGCACCGGGCCGCAGACCCACGCGCAGACAGAGCGGGCCAGAAAGCCCCACGTGATTCGGGCGCCGCCCCAGAGGGGCACGGAGGGCAGCGCGGACAGAGCGATGCACAGCGCCATGCACAGCGCGGCAAACGTCAGCTTGCGGACGTCTCGCAGCTCACCGGCGGCGCTTTGCCAGTAAGCATGGGTCAGGGGATGCGTTTCCATAAAAAAATCCTCCTTCTGTCGGCAGCAACGCCGCACAGAGGAGGCCGGCAGCCCCGCTGCCGGTTCCGGAATGCGGCAGCGGGATGCGAAGCGCGCACTGCGGTAATTTCCTTTCGTCCGGCGGACAACTCCCCGTTCCGCCGGCACTGCGGCCCGTAGGCCGACACGCGCACTTCTACTCTGCCAAAAATCTACTCTTATTTTAACCGCCCATTCCCCAAAAAGCAACGTAAATTTTCCAAACGCCATATTTTTAAATGAGAGGGGCTTGATTTTTCACACAGGGACATGCTTTAATATGAAAAAAGAATCGGCGGCCCTGCCGCCGGAGAAACAAAGGAGCTTCCATGAACACGATTTATGATGTGATGATTTTGGGCGCGGGGCCTGCGGGCCTGACTGCCGCCCTGTATGCCGGGCGTTCCGGGCTGAACACGCTGCTCCTTGAGCAGGGGCAGGACGGTGGACAGATCGCCCTGACGGATGAAATTGAAAACTATCCCGGTCAGTTGGAGGGCGAGTCCGGCGCTGCCCTCATCGCCCGGATGTCCGCGCAGGCGGAGCGCTTCGGGGCTGTGCGGGCCCGGGACGTCATCCGCTCGGCAGAGCTGACCGGTACGGTCAAGACCCTGACGGGGCTTCAGAACGCCTATCGGGCCCACGCGGTCATTCTGGCCTCCGGGGCCACACCCCGGCCCATCGGCTGCAAAAATGAGGAGCAGTACGTTGGGCGGGGCATTTCCTACTGCGCCACCTGTGACGCCGGATTTTTCCGGAACAAGGCCGTTTATGTGGCCGGCAGCAACAGCATCGCCGTGGAGGAGGCGCTGTATCTCACCGGCTTTGCCCGGGAGGTGACGCTGCTGTGCGGGCGGGAGCGTCTGTCGGCCCCCAAGGCATTGCAGGAGCGGGCATTTGCCCAGCCGAAGCTCCATATTCTCTGGAACACCGCTGTGGCGGAGGTAGGCGGCAGCGGCAGCGCCGTTTTAGACCGCATGGTGCTGAAGGATACAGAAAGCGGCGCGGAGACCGTAGTGCAGGCGGAGCGGCAGGACGGTTTCTTCGGTCTGTTCGGCTTTTTGGGCTTCCAGCCCAGCTCCCGGCTGTTTGCCGACGTGCTGGACACGGACGGAGGGTATCTTGTCACGGACGAGGAGATGCACACGAAGCTCCCCGGCGTATTTGCCGCCGGAGATATTCGGAAAAAGAGCCTCCGGCAGGTAGTGACCGCCGCCGCGGACGGTGCCATTGCCGCCGTACAGGCGGAAAAATATCTGCGGAAAAGCGGCTTGATCTAATCTAAAAGAGCGCCCACGGAGCTTTGCTCCATGGGCGCTCTTTTTGTCTGCGGTTCTTCCCTATAGGGCTTGGGAAAAGAGGCCGTGCTCCGTGCAGTACCACAGCAGCGTGGCGTTAGGGATGCGGGGCAGGCGGACCTCCAGCCCCCACTCCGGGTACAGCTTTTTTATTAGCACCGTATCCCCGGAGAGCAACGCCAGAAAGGATATATAGTGCTCCCGGCGCATTTCGTGACGGCCGGTGATGTACCACTCCCCATCGCTGAGCACGGCATCCAGCCGGTCCTCACCCTCCGCCTTCTGTACCGGCAGGGGCGACAGCCGCCGGCCGCAGCAGGTCAGCTCTCCGCTCTCCGTGGACAGCAGCAGACTTCCGCAGTCCGGGCAGACGTAAAAGCGGGTCCTTTTCATATTTCCGTTGGTCATTTCATTTTCCTCCAAATCGCCCCGGAGGAGGGCTTTTGTATCCACCCCCAGCGCCTCCGATAAGGAAGGAAGCAGCGCGATATCCGGTGCGCCCCGGCCGTTCTCCCTTAATTAAAGATATTGTTGGGTAAAAAAGAAAGGTCAGTCGATTTTGCCGATGAAGCGGTAGTAGAT
>OOCB01000527.1_pt1 | contig 61042 bp, 52 predicted proteins | sample 1671351 | NCBI WGS metagenome assembly OOCB01 (sample SAMN06348148, study PRJEB24527) | human gut metagenome | biome: human gut; feature: ankylosing spondylitis patient; material: feces | host: Homo sapiens | place: China | collected 2015-10 | reverse complement strand
AGCGTAACGGAGATATAGTCGAACACAGACAATCCGGATTTGCTCCATGTGATACCGACATTATATTCGTCTGCCTTCTCGGGTCGCAGATTACGGTTGCCCAGCCGGTAGTAATAGAGGTCGTTGAAAGTGGGCAGACGGAACGTACTCTTATACATCAACCGGAAATACAGCGACTCGTCCTGCCAAGGCTGCATACTGACTGATAAAGAGGGGGCAAAGCGATGGAAGTCATCGGGGACCGTACCTTTCTCGGCATGCTCCGAAGTGGCAGTATGCACCAGCGAAGCCGTGGCCGTGAGCCATCCTTGCCGGTAGCGTGCATTGAAGGCACTGATGGAAGTATATCTTGTAGGGAAAGGACATTCCGGCAAACTGTTGCGCAACTTGTTTATCACCCCATCCTGCGCCAACGAAAGGGTCAAAGCTTCCAAAGGACGGTAGAGAACGGTCGCGGAAATATAATATTCGTCTTGCCGGTGATTTTCCCGATAATATCCGTCGGCATATTCCTTGCCCTCATCCTTATATTGGTTCCAGCCATGATTATACTTTGCCTGTGCCTGCAAACTCCACCGGGGCGAAAAATGCTTCCTATAACGTGCCTGCACAAAAGTATTCTCATCCCAAAGCGTTTCATCGGAAAGGGGATTATAGAGCGTAACCGCCCCTGGAAGTCCCCGGCGGGAATAGAAGTAATAACCCTTCACATCCAGTTCGCTGTCATCCTTGAAAGTATGATAAAAGGTAGCTTCGCCCTGCCAGGAATAGATGCCGGAGTTGTTACGTTTCTCTTCCGTCACGTATTTCCCATTGACCAGCGTGAAAGGGTAATTACCGTCTGCCCTCATATAACCGGCATCTACCGCCACGCGTGTACGGCAGCCCAGTTTCTGCCACCAGCGCAGCGAGGGGCTGACCATGCCGAACGACCCTCCGCGCACCCGTGCCTGAAAAGCGGCATTGCGCCCGTCATCAAAATGAGGTTTTTCCGTCTCTATGCCCAGCACACCGGCCGACGCATACAAGCGGGCGGACTGTAACAAGTCCTCCGACTGCCCGATGGCGAGCGAAAGCATGGAAACATTGTCCAGCGAAAAACGCCCGATATCTATCTGCCCTGCCTGACAATTGCTCACCGCCACCCCGTCATAACTGACAGCTGTATGGGCTGCTCCCATATTGCGTATGGAAACCGTTTTCAGTCCTCCAATGCCTCCATAGTCCTTTACATTGGCTCCGGCAAAACGGCGTACAGCATCTGCCATATTCTGTATTCCCAGCTGGCTGATATCCTGCCGTGACATTGTCTGTATGGGTACGGCAGAAGTCACTTTATTGGGCGACCTGCGTGCTGTCACTGTCACTTTCTCTATCTGATGCACTTTCCCCGTAATCGTATCTCCCCCCACCTCCTGGGCAGAGAGCCGGAGTATACTTGCACCCAATGAAACAGCACAGACCAGTAATACCTTAGTCCTTCCTGACATAGAATAAATGAAGATTATCTTAAACCATTTGCGCACTGCCCACTTTCCTCGAATGGACAATTTTTCGACTTTGTTTTGCAGGTCTTCTGACTCGTTCCCGGTACATCGCCTTCCCGTTCTTTCCGAAGAACAGTGGCACAAGTATGATACACCGAGCATGGAACTCACAGCAGCGGGACTGTTCGGGACTTTCACCCGATTCCCTTTTCATCCGCTTCTCCGGATAGAGAACGCGGAACAAAACGTGGACAAAGATAGGATAAATAAAAGAAGTTTCAGTAAACAATAAAACGAATATTACCGTTTTAACAGTCATTTTTTTAACTTTGTAACATAATAACCCCAAAATCGAGTTGCCATGAAATATAAGTTATTGGTTCTTGATGTAGATGGAACGCTACTCAATGATGAAAGAGAAATTAGTAAAAGGACATTAGCTGCTCTGCTAAAGGTCCAGCAAATGGGAGTGCGCATAGTTTTGGCATCCGGTAGGCCGACTTATGGACTGATGCCACTGGCCAAAACCCTCGAACTCGGCAATTATGGAGGGTTTGTTCTCTCCTATAACGGTTGCCAGATAATAAAAGCACAGAACGGAGAAATATTGTTTGAACGACGCATCAATCCGGAAATGCTGCCTTATCTGGAAAAGAAAGCCCGCAAGAACGGCTTTGCCATCTTCACCTACCACGATGATACCCTCATTACGGATAGTCCGGACAATGAATATATAAAGAATGAAGCCCTGCTAAACAATTTGAAGATAATCAGGGAAGATGAATTCTCTACTGCCATAGACTTCGCACCTTGCAAGTGCATGCTGGTGAGTGACAAGGAAAAAGCTCTGATAGGGCTGGAACAACATTGGGAAAAACGCCTGGCAGGTACTCTGGATGCTTTCCGTTCCGAGCCTTACTTTTTAGAGGTGGTGCCCTGCGGAGTCAATAAAGCGAATACGTTAGGCGCCCTATTAGAGCATTTGGGAGTAACACGGGAAGAAGTCATTGCCGTTGGAGATGGCGTATGCGATGTGACCATGCTCCAATTGGCCGGCATGGGGGTAGCTATGGGACATTCACAAGATTCTGTAAAGGTCTGTGCAGACTATGTGACTGCATCGAATGAAGAAGATGGAGTGGCCCTGGCCGTAGAAAAACTAATATTGGCAGAAGTGCGTGCAGCAGAGGTGCCTCTTGATTTACTGAACGAACGGGCACGACACGCATTGATGGGAAACTTGGGCATTCAATACACATACGCTTCGGATGAGCGCGTAGAAGCAACCATGCCGGTCGACTACCGTACCCGCCAACCCTTCGGCATTCTGCATGGCGGTGCCACCCTTGCCTTGGCAGAAACCGTTGCCGGGCTCGGCTCCATGATTATCTGCAAACCTGATGAGATTGTCGTGGGAATGCAAGTCAGCGGAAATCATATTTCTTCTGCACACGAAGGAGATACCGTAAGGGCAGTGGCAACCATCGTTCATAAAGGGCGTTCATCCCATGTGTGGAATGTGGACGTATTTACTTCCACCAATAAACTGGTTTCCTCTATACGGGTAGTGAATAGTGTTATAAAGAAAAGATAAAATAACTGTTATAAACTACGTAATGTAAATGCATGAAGATCAAAAGGGAACGAGGGGGTTAACCAATTCCTCGGTTTTATCCTTACCTTTGTAAACTATATTAGAGAGTTATACCCGAACAACAAAAAGAAAACGATGCAGATACGCAACAATACATTGATAACGGAATGTTCAGCTTATGATTTCAAGGAAATGTTGGGACGTAAGAAAGTGAAGTCATGGCTTAAATCCGTGTCGGCTTTTGCCAATACGGAAGCATCTTCTTTCTTCACTACATTTCTATAATCTGAATTGGGGAAAGAACGAAAGAATACCCGTAGAAGAAGTGGCCGAAAGGGTAAACAGTCCCCTCAAAAAGTATCCTGCAAACGAAGAAAGTTCGGTCGAAAAGTTCGGTGTAAATGCGAAAATGTTCGGTGTAAACGACAAAAGTTCGGAGATAAGGTTCGGAGAGAGCACAGATGCCCCTAAAAACATAGGAAAGACAGCACAGAAGATTATCGATTTCGTCATTTCCGATTCTTCTATGTCAGCCGAAACTATGGCTTACAAGATTGGTATAAGTTCTCGTGCCGTAGAAAAACAAATTGCAAAATTGCGGTCTATGGATATCTTATCTCGTGAAGGTGCGGACTTTGGTGGCTATTGGCGCATTGTCATTAATCCCCAAACTGAAAAATAAGTATATAAGACTGACTTGAAATTCAAAAACACAAGAGGCGTGCAACTTAATGGATTGCACGCCTCTTTTTTTCTATAAAATCACCTATCGCAACTTACTTCACTTCCTCAAAAGTAAAAAACACTGTAAATCAAGAAATTACACAGAAACTGTGCCAAAATCGTGCCAAAAACACAATAAGTATCTATTAGCATATCAAAAATAGCACAAGTTACCACAGTTATTATAATAAATCAATGATTATAGGAAAAATCACCTATAACTACCTATACTTCATCACTATAGATAACAATTGTCTGTGCAAAGATAAAGTTTTTCAAGATATAAACAACAATAAGTATATCAGAAAATCAATAAATATATAGCCATCTTAATAAATCATCAATTGAATGTATTTTGATTAGTTAGAAGTTTATTAAATTAAACTTTTATAGATATTCCAATACATTCTCACTATATTTACATAATTAGTTCATTATATCAAACTATGGAGTTTTACAAAGTATTGAAAAGCAGAAGAAGCATCTTCAGAATTTCGCAAGAGGATTTAGCTGAAATATCAGAGATAAGTTTATCCACAATCAAGAACATTGAACGAGAAAAAGGAAACCCTTCCTTAAAAACAACAGAAAAAATTTGCAAAGTACTTGGGCTAGAAATTTGCCTTAATGTAAAGAAAACAACAAGTTAAAAACAGTAATACCTATGAGAGAATTAAAAATATTCTGTAATCATATTTACGCCGGATTACTTACTGAACATTCAAAACAAGAATATACGTTTTGTTATGATGATGGTTATTTTATCAATCCTTCCCTTCCTGCCATCTCATTGACTTTACCTAAGTCTCACCAATCGTACACAAGCCAATACTTGTTCCCCTGCTTTACAAATTTACTACCTGAAGGAGCAAATAAGAAAATCTTTTGTCGATTATGTAAGATAAACGAAGAAGATTACTTCAGCATATTATCGGCACTTGAAATAAAAGATATGCTCAGGAGTTAATACACCAAACTTTTCTTCAATTTTATCACCATTTTCTTTGAGAATGCACATAAACACATTATCTTTATACACATTAAGACCACATACGTTCCTCATATAATTAGTACTATTTTTTAGCACTTGAAAGATACTAAATGTTCGGGAATCTCGAAATATGAACGAACGGAGTGGTCTTTATTTTTATTGAACACGCTTATAAATCAAGTTTTTTATATAAGTTTGCATTAGAAAACAACGTATGAAAAGAATGCAGTTATGCTAGCTATCACATTCATCAGTCCAAAGATTAATGCGGAGAAATTACGGCTTCCTGCAAACAGCTTATCAGAAATAATACCCGAAAAAACGGTACCGACTATTCCACAAATGGAACTTATGGAAATAATAAAACTGGCATCCAACGTGGAATAACCTTTCTGCGCTTCTAAATAGAACACTCCCCAGCTATTCACGGCATATCGGCTGATATACATGAAAGCACTGCTAAGTGTCAATATCCAAATGGCAGGATTACGAAGTACCGCTTTCTGGGCACGACTAAATTCTTCCTACTGTTTCTTGGCATTACCATTGGGAGCGGGTGCCTCGTTGCCCAACAAGAACCCCTGGCTTTGAGGAGTATCCCTCATAAAGGTAATCACCATCAGGAACCCAAGCAAGCCGATACCCCCTGCACCAATCATTCCATACCTCCATCCCATCCAACCTACAATCAAGGCGATTGTCATGAAAGTAAAAGCCTCACCAATGTTATGGCTGGCCGACCAGAAGCCATAATAGGTTCCGCATTCTTTGCTGTTGTACCAGCGACTCAAGGAAACAACTCCCGATGCAGCCCTCATTGACTGAAACCATCTATTCAATCCCCAAAGAAGGACGAAGGCATAAAAAGAGTTTGTAAACCCCAATAGCAAATGAATTAAGGCAGAACAGAGCAGGTCGGTTGACATGAAGCGCCTTTTACATTACTACGGTCGGCCAGAAAACCATTTGTCAACTTTCCTACGGCGTAGACAAAGAAGAGGCAGGAACCGATGATACCTAGTTCTGTTTCCGAAAACACACCGTCTTCTACAATAGGTTTACGCACAATATTCATACTCAGGCGACATGCGTAATAAATACCATATAAAACGTTTGGAGTCATTGCATGTTCTTACAGCTTTCTTTTCATATCTACTATTATTAAGTTAATAATTTGATAATCAGATGTAAGCTCATAGAAACAGAACAGTATTTTCTCTGTTTAAAAAATTATAAATATTTTATTTTTGAACCATTGATAGCCGCAAGCATCTCAATTTTACAGAATGTACTCCTGCTATTGTACAAAGTTTGTTTTGCAATAAATGTATCCACCTTGTTTTAGTCCCTCAAATTCCATGAATTCAGAATGTTTTACCTGTATACAAAAAAAGCCAGTTACCTACTGGCTACATTCCAAACCTACTACTCCCCCCATATAAAAACCGCTGGCTCACGTATCCAACGGTTCACAACAGTCTATCTCCTGCTATTGCTATTTGTTTTCTCACTATCCCTTCTTGCCAAAGGCAGCAACAGCCGTTCCACAAGTGCTTTCTTATCCTCCGTAGACATCTTGTTTCTGCCCTTAGCTATGATTTCAGCGGCCAAATCACTTTTACGACCGGCAATATATTTTTGCCGTTTTCCGTTAATCATTGCTTCTATGCGGAAGTCATGCCGAGTATTCTCTATGATGTTAACCTCCGATACCTGTAGGTTGTCTTCTGTTTCATACGGCTCTACAAGTGTAGGCAAATAATGCCTCATAACCTCTCCTATCCCCAGAGGCACCAAGCCCGAAAGATATTGCTCTATACGGTTCTTCCAGTAGTCGTCTATCTGCAGGTCAGAGGCATGATCATAGAAATGGCCGATGGCAATACCCACTTCATCTATTATCTTTTTTGCATTCTTTATACCGTTCAGCTTCGCAAACTGTAGCAGGTCATCTTCTACTATTTCATCATTCTTTCCGGCAATACTCATACAGTGTATGTTTTCGTATGCTGCACCGTCCAAATTAGTGGTAAATGTTACATCGTATGCCGGAGTAATATGCCATTTCCCGTCTTTCTCCATCAGGAAAGAAAAATTCTTGATGTGGTCATCCACATTACCGCCCATTACATTGAATACTATCCGGCGGTAGAGTTCCGATTGCTCACTGGCCGGAATATTTAGCCTCCGGCACACTTCGAACAAATCTTCATAACTTGTTGCATCGGGATTCATCGCAGCAAGCGTCTGAGTGTGTACTTTCTCCCCGTTTATCCTGTCATAGCGTTCCGTCAGAAAGTGATATTTCCCCTCTATCTCAATAAGCCGCGAGGGCATCATGGTCACTCCGGCTTCCTTTGCCATCTCATAGTACGCCATTTCCATTTGTGTAAAAGGAAAATCTTCTCCTTCCGAAAATTTCAGGATGTAATAAGTATAGCCTTCGGGCAAGGGCACCTGGCCCGAGCGTATATCATGTGTGGTTTCATGAATGGCGATAATGGCTTTCGGGTGCTGTCCCCCGGCAGAAGTTCCTACCTCATAGATACTTTGCAGATGCAGCGTCTCGTCTTCTTGCACCGACACCTCTTCCCGTTCTTCAAAAATACGGCGTGACAGTTGGTACAAACTGTCTATCTGAAGAGCAGAAGAAGATTCTAGTCCGGGAGTGGCCGGAACGAACTCAAAAGCCCCCATCCCTCGTTTCCCGATGAAAGAGAGCTTATCTACCGGAGTGAGCATACGTTTCGGGATACGGTTCTGCGCGGCCCACCGGTCAAAAACCATATTTCCCCACCGGTCAGGCAAAGAGTCTGCCAGAAACGGCGGCAATCCCTGATAGAGTTTATCCTTATTGCCGGATATAGGCATACCTTTTGCTGCCCCACCCTTTACAGAAGCGGTCAGCGGAGCTATTTCCAAGCCTTTCTTTACGAAATCCGGATGATAGTTGAAGATGGCCCTTCTGTTCCTTTCGTCCCAATAAAGCTTCCCTACCTCTTCACCCCATAGCATAACATTCACAATATTATTTTCCATGTCTCACCCTTTTCGGTTTTTTACTCTTCATTTCTTCCAGCACGTATGCCGAAACAGGTATTTCCGGCAACAGCTCATCCATTTGTTCCAGACAGTCCGCTACCCGTAGGAGCGCAAGAAAATTACCCATGTTGATGTTACAGGCATTTCCATTCTCAAACTGCCGTAAAGTAACAAGGCTTACACCGGCCTGCTCAGCGGCCTCTTTTTGGGTGAGCTTGCCAGCCAGCCTGTATTCCTTGAATCTTCTGCCCAACTCCGCAATAATCTCCGGATTGGACATCGCCCGGGTTATAGAATTTGTCATCATAGTACAAAGGTAAATATATTAACGCTTAAATCCAAATATAGTATCTAATAATTAATATATTTACCATTATACTCAAAAACTACTTCTGCAAAAAGAACCTCTCAGGCGAAGTATACCGAACCCATATCCGGCATATAGCATTTTTACAGATATTCCGAATGAATATTATTGACCTGAGTTCGATATAATTTAAAATGGAATATACAATTGTGCAACCGGTTCAAATTCTATATTAATAGATGGCTTCTTTGGTAAAAAAGTATATGCAGTAAGCCCTCCGATCAAATTTGAAATAAAATTTGCGAATGACCTGTGGCGTGTATGTTCTATTTGGCATATGTTCTTGAGTTCATCATTGATGGTTTCTATAATCGCTCTTTTGCGTAGTATAATTCTATCATTCTGAGTCATATATCTCTCTTTCATATTTTTTCTCACGGTCGTAATCAGGTGTATTCCATCAAAAAATAGACGATTAAACAGGTTTTCAGAGATATATCCCTTATCTGCAAAAAGCTTTCCCATAAGTTCTTTGACTAGATTACTTGATGTGAGAGGTTCCCGGTCATCCACATTACCCGGTGTAATAACAAAGTTGAGCAGTTCTCCTTTATCATTACATACCAGATGCAACTTGAATCCATAGAACCATCCCATGCTTGACTTTCCACGCTGGGCAATGCCGGCAAAAACTTTATGACGGGGGATACGTTTGTTATCACAGACACAAAGTTTGGTACTATCCACAAAGGAAACTCCGGTGCATTCTCCTAGTCTACACATCTTCAGAAAGCAGACTAGCATTAGTGAAATGTTAGCCTGTAGTTCCACGAAACGGTTATAAGATAATGTTTTGGGAAAGTCATTTTTCATGTGCTTACATACGTACTGAAGATAAAAATGTTTCAAACATCGGTATCCGCCAAGATGAAATAATACCAGAATAGTGGCAACCTCGCTTTCGGACATCTTATAAGGCTTATTACGATGAGCTTTACCATCGGATACGGACTTTTCTTTGATAGTGGTATCAAATACTAATGAAAACTCATCAATAACAAAAAATATTTCAGTAATTTTGGAACTAGGTAGCATAGCGTTATAGATTGTAAATGTTATAATTAAGCACTGTAAATTTACTAAAGATATCGCTATCTACCTAATTTTCAAATATATAAAAATATCAATTTGCTTTTTATGGATAAAAAACAAGAATTGAAATTGAGAGAGCAGAAGTTGATTGACTTCGTGTCTTCTTTCTGCAAGCAGAAATTAAATGATGAATACGAGCAACTTTGCATAAAAATGATTCGTAAATTGTGCAGAAAAAGAAACTGTCCATTCGAACGTGGAAACTTAGAAATCTGGGCCGCTTCTATCATCTATACAATAGGAAATATGAATTTCTTGTTTGATAAATCGTTTGAACCATATATTCATTCAAGGGAAATTCATGATTTCTTCGGAACTAAAAGCTCGACTATTGGTGCAAAATCAAGAGTGATTCGGGATCTATTAAACCTTGCCCCTTATTTTGATAAGGATTTCTCGACATCAAGGATGAGTGTGCAGAATCCATACAATAAGCTTGTAGAAGTTGACGGCTTCTTACTTAACATTGAATCACTACCAGAAGAATACCAACAAATGGTTAAGGAAGCTAGAAACAGAGGAGAAGACATTGCATTCACAACCAACAAGTAATCTAGGCGAATCTACGCGAATTTTACAGAAATCTTATATCGAACTCAGGTTATTGATACATTGCCCCCCAATAAACGTGAAACGTAGCCTCGGCGGAGTTTTCCGAGCTGAGACTCGACGAACTGGCGGACCGGCACGGATTGGTCGTGGAAGACCTCGCTTCCGGAAGGAAGAAAAACCGCGGTGCGCTGGTGCTGTTAAAGGAGGCATATTTGGATGATTTTCTATGGTTTATCCCTGAGAATACGATGACCTATGAATAGAATTCCGGTAAAATGCCCGTTGGCCGCTGTCGTGATTCTCGGTGGTGTCGTATGGTTGCAACACCGTCATGCCGTGCGGCTGAGGACGGAACGGGACCGTTACCAATCGAATAGTACGCGCTGCTTTCGGAGGTGAAGCACATGCGGGTGGATTCGGTCACGATGGCGCTCGACTCCAAGACATTGCGGCTGACACTCGACGAGTACAAGCGGTTCAGGGTGGAAGATGCCACAATCATCAAGCGTCTCGGGGTGAAAATTAAAAACCTTGAAGTAGTGGTACGGCATGAGGTGGAGGTTGCAGTCCCATTGACGCTTCTATCCGCGATACGGTCGTTGTGCGGGATACGGTGCCGGTGCTGAGGCAGAAAGTGGAGATGATTACACCGTACGTTCAGCTTGCTGGAATTATCAAACCGATTGCGGGGCGAGATTCGGATGCCGGTGACGCTGCGCCAGGCGGTATGGGTGGAATACAAGAGCTGGTGGTCCTGGAGGCGAGTGAATATAGTAATCCATATTGACAAAAGCATCTTTGGCTTAGAAGATGAATTATCTCCAGCATTAGAAAAAAGTGATGTACATGCCTAATCCGGATATCCATGCAAAATGGACTTTATAGATTTCGGAGAATTCATTGGTCTAAAAGTAGACATCTTACCATAAAATAGTCTTCTACATAGCAGATTATTAAAAATAAAATATTTACAAATATCCGGAATTAAGAAACTACTACTTATATAATTTATGTCCGAAAAATGAGTGATTTTTCGGACATAATAAATGTTAATATGACATATAATAAACCTGTTTATAAGAGCACATATATTTTATAGAACCAATTATCATAAATGACCAACCTACTTATAGGAAATAAATGAAAATCGATTTTATTTTACAATTGTCCAGATTTAGCAAAAAGGGATTTGCCTTCCATATAAAAAAAGATCCTTATACCAATTAAGGACAGTTATACCAATGTCGCTGATAAGGCAATAATCTCTACAAAAATAAAGAATATAATCATAATGCAAAGGGATATTTTCACAATATTAGTAATAATTGCATAATTGGTACCAAAACGAATATATCGATCTTTCCTTTCCTCATTAAATTCATATTGGAGATTTTAGCGATTATGGTGATTTAAGTCAATTTCAAATAACCACGTTATACAAATATGGAGGTCGTTCATGTATTATACTTCATTATTCTTTCCTTTTTAGCATTTCGTATAAATCAATTCATAGTGTTCGGCATTATTATCATTCTCCATCATATCTTTCAAAAAGCCGAACTTATTGGCCAGTATTGCCAGTCGTCAAGTGATTCTTCATAATCTTTGATACTTAAAATGTAACCGTCAATTTCTTCGTTGATTTTATCGTATAGCCCTACATTTGCCTTGACCATACGCTCCTCCAATTTGGCAAGCTTTTCCCTGTACTTGGCTATAAACTTTTTGCAAGTATTGATTTTATCATCATAGAAATACAACACCTCGGCGAGCAGCTCTTCGATCAATGGTTTAAGATCTGAACTCCATGACAGGACATTCAGTTAGCTACAGGGAATAGTAAAAAATAGAACATTTCACAACCTAAGAATTTCTGGACCTCACGATTATACTCCTCTACTACCTAAATCTGTTTCTGAATCCCTTCTTTCTTTTTGCCTTCCTTATCTCCATGCCCAGGGCATTCACGATACCTCTGCGACTCTACTTCCTTATTTCTTAAATATATGCTAGTACATTCACTCATAATTTTTATCTTTTAGCTGATTCATAAAATTGTTTAGCCTATTGATGCGTTGATAGGCCACCAGTCTTCGCCATTGTTTCGGCATAGATTGCTTCCATCGGAATGAAACCACCGTATTTCGAAGCGAGTTTTCCATCGATGCCCACATCAAATAGAAGGTCAGGCGATGAAGCATTGTACTCATCGAGCTTTCCATGGCAATGACCATGAAGCATGATGGAGCCGTAAGGTTTGTGATTCCATGTCACCATCGGATAGTGGCACATCGTCAACATTACGTTTTCTGGAATTTCCGGACAAAGCGTGGGCTTTACCGTCAGATCGATTATATCCTCAAAACGCATGAAGTACTGACGATAAGCCTTGATGGAACCATCGTGATTGCCCACAACCATGTATTTGCGGCCGGGTAGTTTTTCCAACAACAGGCGGGCACCTTCACTTTTGAGGAATGTAAGGTCGCCGAGGATATATATCATATCCTTTTTACCCACTGTGTTCCGCCAAAGTTCGAGCAACCATTCATCATGTTTGGTCGAATCATTTTCCCCAGCAAACAGGCGGTTGGGCTGGTGCTTTAGTATGTTCGTATGACCGAAGTGCAAGTCGGCCGTAAAGTATATCTTATTCATCGTTTTCTATGATTGTTTTAATTTTTATGAGTTGCTCTCGGGCAGTCTTCATCGCATCAGTTCTATATATTTTAATATAGAAATTAAGATAACACTCATGGCGTAACACTTGGTATATATCCCACAAGATGTCGCTTTCTTCGGAATAGCAAATACCATAAAACATAACGTTCTATATTCCAACAAAAGATGTGGGAATGCATTGCTAAACGTTCCAATTCCTCATGTGCATTATGATCAATATGGCGGATATGGCACTAGTCAAAGCAATCTTCTGTTCGACAAACTATCAAACGTGTTACGAATTCAGAAATGGATTCCAATGCCAAGACTTCTTGATCGGTGAGAACCGTTTCGCCCGACTCTGATAATTTAATACTAGCCTGTACTTCCTGTATTAATCTGTCTTATTGCCATCAGGGTCTCACGAATTTGTTGAGATGTCAATTCCAGATCAATGGTACCTGCGTAATGTCGTTTAAATGCATTCAGCATCACGGCTTGAATCGGTTCAATCTTGCCTTCAGGCCATGATAATGCCAACTGAATAGCATGCTCTAAAACCTTCCGATGGAGAAGTGCATAAGTAATAATCTGTATCATCTTAATTTTAATTGTTTAAAGGGTAAAACGAAAAAAGGAGACATCGCATAGGCGACATCTCCCGATATATTGTGCATAAATATTTAGCTAATTCTATAGGCTATTCACTATATTACACAACACGGCACGTCGCCATTCGACACCATCCTTTATAAATGGTGCAGAATGTTTCTGCAGAAATTAATGTGTAATTATGAATTCGCATATTACCTTTATTTTAATTATTTTTAAAATTTAGACGCAAAGTTATAGCAAAAAAATGAGTGATTTTTCTTGCCTATGACCCACGGCTTTTTTCATTTAAGAAATATTGTTTATCGCTTGTTGTAGTATAAATCTTTACATTCGCTCGTAGCGATGCAGCAGCATCGCCTTAAGTATTTCTTCTTATCATTCATTTTTATAGGCGGAATTCAATAAGAATGATGTTGATATTGTCTTCTACCTTTGTTTTTTCGATAGTAAAAATATGATTTATTTCCTTGATATACATTTTTTACGTATAATACTACAAAAGAAGAAACACCTTAACTGTCTTCGTGGCAACATTCTGAATCATTTGAGAAAATTGTTATCTTCAGTCCCTGAATGCCTCAGAACAAGCAGGAGAAACTTTAAACACAAACTTGAAGACATACTCATGCTTGTCATATTGGGTAGGCTCAGTAAGTGTATTACCAGAACTGAAATATTTCAATTTGGCAAACATCACTTGAAAGGCCTGTAAGCAAAAGGGTTATTTCCGTATGGGTTACCCTCAGAAGCTATGCTTTGTCGTGTGTTTCAAAACATAGACAATGAAAAGATGGCTGCTCACCGGTCTGCTTCTGCAGACGTTCTCCGCAAGGAAATATCCGCTTCGGCAACTGACATCATTTGTATTGATGGCAAGGCCATGCGAGGTGCCTTGTACGACAACGGACGTAACCCTGATATCGTCTCTGCATATTCACTCCGTTCTGGCTTTATTTTGGCCACTGATGTTTGCAAGGAGAAAAGTAATGAAATAATCCGTGCCCCGGTTATTGGACAAACTAGACGTGTCAGGATGTATAGTCACGGCAGATGTCATATCATTCCAAAAGGTAATAATAGAATAGACAAGAATTAGAGATAAAGGAGGCGACTTCGTGATCGAACTCAAGGCGAATCAAAGATCTTTGCGCTATGGGCTTGAATACTCTATAAAGACAGCCACCCCGACTGATGTCTATAAAGAAGGTCCATACTTGGAACACGGCAGGATTGAGTCAAGGATATGCCGTACTATACCGTAGAGAAGAACTTATTGTCGACAAGAAAAAATGGAATGGCAATTTGACAGTTATAGAAATACTCGCATCTACGGAGAAAAAGTCTGATAGTAGGATTACATCTGAACAGCGAGTGTATATTTCAAGCCTGGCTGGCAGTGCAGAGCGGCTTAGTCAGATAACCAAGCAGCATTAGGCTATTGAAAGCATGCACTGGGATCTTGACCGCAACCTCCGGCAGGACAGCATAAAGCATAAGGTTGAACGAGCGGCTAGGAACCTCGACACGATTCAAAGGATAGTCTTGGCACTGATTGCTGTTTGGAAGAACAGAAGAAAAAAATATCAGATAAGCGAAAAGGTACGGCTGAGATAACAAGGGAACCATCGGTAAGCTTCACTAATGTGTTACATTTTTTAGCTCAGAAATGAAAATAATTCAGACTTGACATATTCGTAAGTTTTTGATTATCAACAATAGAATTAGTACCCATGCCGCACTGGCATGAGTAGAGGAATTGTAACCCCAAATCAAAGCTTAAATGAAAAAGCCATGTTATGCATCCAAAGCATAATGTTCATTAAGCATAACTATTCTAATTTTGCCCAAATACATATTTCCACCAAATATTGCGGAATTAAGGATTACCTTTACTTTACTCCCGTATCATATATAAGTCTATTAAAATAAAATCAAACAAAGGGAAGAAAAGAAATGGCTTCACCCAGAAGCTATCTTGAAAATTTCTTCTTCTATTTCTTTTAGCCAACAAAATATATTCGTGAAAGCCTTTTATATTTATCATGGGTTTTCACACCTTTGTAAATAGATAGAAAACAGGTGAACTTCTGTATCGGCAAATAGGTAGTGATTATCTGTAATAATCTATTTTAATAGGTACAACCTCTGTTTTTACAAATATAATATTTTTTTATGAATTGCACTTGTGACAAAGGTAGATTCTTTGAAAGTATTCAGATTTCCGTTTGATTTCTTTCTGAAGCTGCACTATTTTTCGTACTTTTATCCCGTAACCTTATAAAATGTAATTTACATGACTGAAAACACCAATTATATTTTCGAAGAACTGTTTAAGGCTGCACAACCTAATCGCGGCCTGTTTGTAATGCCATTGCCTACTGGTGCTGGCAAAACGTATAACTCCTGCCAGATGATGGCTGAGGAGTTGAAGAAGGAAGATGCCAGACGTATCATCTATGTGACTGATGCCAAGAAACAGTTGGATGCTACCATCGAGGATATTGAAAAGAACCTAAAGAAGAATGGTCTCAAACTAAAGGAGCATGACATCTTACGTGTGTACTCACAAGAGGAACAGTGGGAACGTGCCTTCACCGACCCTGATATCCGTATGAAGATGGAGGGGAGCAAACTGTTTCAAGGTGAAAGGACATTTGCAAACCTGAAACGTTTATACTCGTACACCGATGTTACGGACGAGATGGTTGAGGAGATTGGCAAGAACCGCCTGCATCTGATGGAGAAAGTACGCAGAAAGGTGTTTACTCCTATCCGACAGAAATACAAGAAGGAGACTGATGAGGTGATAGCCTCTCATATACTCACAGAATGTCCGATTCTGGAGGAACTATATCCAGAACTATTATTCTACAAGAGCAAGATTATCGTGTTGACTGCCTCAAAGCTGCATACCACGGCATCGCCAAAGTTGGTACGTAAAGGTACACAGCCTTACTGGAAGCATATAAAGAACTCATTGGTAATTATTGATGAGTCTGATCGTGTGAAAGAGGCTGCAATGAAGCGTCTGTTTGATTGTGAGTGTGGTCGCAGAAGACGTTTTAACTTCTGGGGATTGTGCTACTTTATCTGTCAGCACTACCAAGAAGTGATGGATATGCAGAAAATGCCTGAATGGGCAGACCACAAGATGAACATTCAGGACATGTTGGAGGCAATAAGGACGAAAAAGAAAGAGTTGATTGATGACATTAATCCTCAGAAAATATTGAGCGGGCTTGAGTTGGAGGAAAATGTAAATCATGGCAACTTTATCTTTTACGACGAAGACCAGACTTTCTCTGCTGAGAATGTTGTTCTCTCTGTTCACAATAATAAGGAGGAATACACATCCTACTTACTCACGAAGAAGAAAACTAAAGACCAAAATGACAAAACTTTATCATTCGTGGCAAACCGCATAATGCTCTTCTTGAAGGACTTTGTACAAATTGTGGATAAGCATGCAGAAGTGTATGCTTCAATAGAAAACGAGTTGCGTAAGAAAAAAGGCACAAATACAGCTGTTGATTTGGAGGGTGATTTGGCATTTTACCACATTATTAAATATATGGGCATAAACGAAGGTAATACGGAGTATCGCTCTGCACTGCAAGAATTACGCAACGGAACCACTTTCCAGACTCCACGTTCTAATAACAGTAAAGAAACCGATGGCAAGTCTATCTATGATAAGGGTATCAGCTTCATCGAGATATATTCTCATGACAATGACCGCTATTCGTGCTGCTTCGACTATCACGAAATGAGGTGCATGCCTGAAAATGTGCTGTTGGAGATGGTTAATCACAACCGGGTGATAATGTGTAGCGCTACCGCTGACTGTCAGACACCTATCCACAACTATGATTTCAATTATATAGCAAAGCAAGGCGTGAAAGTGGAGAAAATGGGCAATGAGACTTTGCATAAGATCGAAGAATATATTGCTCTCAACTATGCAAACCCTAAGGTGGAGTTCTCTCTCTACAATGAAGAAGAGACTCAACCACAAGAAATATTGGAAGATTACCTCGGTAAGTGCAGTTCAGCACTGAAGGATTGTTTAGACTTCGTAATGGATGGTAAAAACAAGTTTGACAAGAACAACTCTGCTCGAATAGTAAATATGTTGAATCATTACATGAAGTTTATGAAGAAGCCTGAAGCCAGAGCATGGCTGTACTTCCAGCCATTCTCATATACAGGTAAGAGTAGTATAGGAATAAAGAAAGTGTTGAATATACTACAGCAGGCAAGAGTGACAAAGCGTGGCGAAACATTTGGGGTCAACGTCATGGAGCAGCATGTTATTAACGATGAAATAACAAGAAGGCGCGCGGACATCTATCCTGAATTGAATGTCTGTTTCTTGAGTGGTGAGTATTTCAAGGATGACTTGGAGGCTGTAGAGAAACTGTTGGCAGAACAGCCAGGACTAAAGATGTTCTGCTTTGTATGCTACCAGTCTGGCGCTGTAGGCGTGAATTATCTGTTTGATACCGATGCCAAATACCGAAAGAAACACTGTTTGGAAGCTCCAAATACAAAAGACCGCAAAGACACTCGCTGCAACTTTGATGGTATCATTATGGATAAGCCTACGAACTTTATCCCTCTGTTGGATGTGGATGATTACCTCAAAGCTTGCATCTCATTAAGTATTCTGGGAACTGACAACCAGTTGGTATTGAAAGAAAAATCTGACTTCCAGCGTGACTTACTCCGCAGAAGGCATCATCGTATACTTGATGACCTAGCCGAAGTGTTAAAACGTAGAGAGATACAGATAAAAGCAGCATTGAAAAGCACACCTGCCTATGATGCCTTCTGCTTAAAATGGGCAGTACAGGCACTAGGACGTATCACTCGATCAACGGTGTTTAACAAGACCATCCATGTGGCTATAGGTAAGGATATGGCATACTCTATGATTATCGCCAGAAAACCAGAAGTTCAGACAGAACTGCTGAAACATGTGCTCAAGTCGATAGATGAAGATCCATGTATACTTGACCGAATTAATGGTAAAGAGTCAGAAGTTGACATTGCATTCAAAAATGGAGAACACCGTAGAGAACGACATATTAGTGAATTGGTAGGTATTAGTTTCAAGGGTACTGACGAATATGCCCGTCAAGCTCGTAATAGGGTGCATAAGATTCGTGAGTATGTGATGAAGCATCCAGAATTTGATAACAGGGAGGATATTGAGACTTCTATGCGCATGTATTATATGCAAACAGAGGAGGCAAAGAAGATGAACCTGAACTATACAGACTCGTGCGTTCACATGGATGCTATCATGAGGCAGCAATTCATACGAGACTACTTTGAGAAGAACAACTATTGCACTGCATGGAAAGGCAAGGCATGGGTCATCTCACCACAGATTATTCAACAGGTTTACACTGGCTATTTCGGTGAGCAAGTGTTCAAGGTTATATTGGAGAACGCAGGTTGTACCATAAGCTCACCAAGAGAAGAGATTTGGGAGAGGGCCGACTGGGTAGTGAACGACCGACTGTATGTAGATGTAAAATACATGGTGGATGGTGACTTCAACAGGCATGTGAAAGCACAGGCTTGGGAAGGCAAGATAAAGGATTGTGGTGGCAAGTATGCCATAGTCAATGTACCTCGATATGCTGGTAACTACTCACATTCACTTACCCTTGGAAGTGATCCCCAGTTACCAGTTATAAATGGTCTGATAGATGTTGAAACAGGGTCCGTCATCGACAAGAACGTGCAGAATATTCTTGATAGATTAACAACTTAAAATAACTATGGAAAAGATAAGAACCAATCACATGATAGTGGAATTTCTCTGGAAAGAATTTCTGGAGGATTACGATTTCTTCAAGATAGAATATGATAATGTTGACTTCGACAACATTACAAGTATTTATTGCAAACTGGAAGGCTTGTACCCGAACAGTGCTATCTGTGCTTTCAACAAAATGGCTAAGAATACACAATCTGGCGAATCATCCAAGCACCGCATATTCCTATTTGCTTCATCCAAGAAGGAGAAACTCACAATGGCACTGCTGCAGGAATGTCTGAAGAAAGTTAATGTCAAAATTAAACAGATTACCTATCGTCCTGCTTACGATGAAGGTATCCATACTAACAATATACTAAACCTATTGTTGTCAATGATTCCAAATCGTAATAAAACCTTGAGCTATGCCCATGGTAAACTAATTTGTGGCACTTGCAGTAGCATATATAATAAAGGGAGAAGTGCAGGTGAGGAGTTGGGCCTGCATATTAGTTTCGATTACGATAATCTCTTGACTGCGCGCACATTGACTTTTGCCGAGGAAGACAAGGTAAAAAAGAATAACAAGAAAGATTCTCCGGTATATCATTTGGAGTTTGATGAAAAACGAATCTATTTTTCTTCCAAGAAAAAGAAGGGAACGAAGGAATACTATAACCATCCGTCTGTTTTTAGAAAAGACAACAAGAATCACATACCTTTCCTAGGATTCAGTGATATAGAACACTTTGAGGAATCGCAGGCTTATCTTATTCGAAGTGTGCTGCAAGACTTTCTTACAACCTATTCGAAGTACGTGTTTGTTAATCCAATAGAGTACAAAAGGCCTACATTATTGAAAGCACAGGATGCAGAGTTCAAGAAAGAAGATGAACTGTTGCGTGATATGCTCTCTACCTCATGGATTGAGATAGCCTGTCATACCACCGAAACAGGTGTGGAAAAGTTACGAAGTTTGATAGAGCAGAAATCAAGGGAGTATATCAAAAAGCTGTTCGGCAATAGCTTTGAAGGTTGCCATGAGAAGGACAAGAGTAGGAAACAAATCTGCATTCGTATCGTTGGTGACAAAGACCAAGAGGAAAAACTTTCTGATAGCGAACACCAAACCTTAGATTATAGACGTTTGAAAGAGAAAATGGAACTGATAGAAAAGAAAATTCCTACCCAAGATGTGATGATTAAATCAGAGATTGAGGCGGCCACTATCAAGAATATCTTCCGCCAAATACTGATTAAGGACTATTGTATAAAGGAGGCACTGCCTCAGTATATGATAGACCGTTTCAAAGGATGCGTCATCACGTATGCAGAGAAAAAGAAAAAGAATCTGTATTACTTTGTACAACTTACCATTGGCAAAGACGGATCGATAGCTTACAAGGTTGGAGAACCGCGATTGACTCACGATGGCATGATTACAATTTTGGGAGAGAATTTTGAATCGCACGAATATCATATTCCTGCATTTAAGAAGGGATATAACGAAAACTTTATCTATTGCATTGAGAAGGATGGTATCACATACAACATTTATGACACTTGTGAGTTTGTCTTCCCTGAAATGGAGGAAATACACCGGGCACTCGTGGGATTAAAGAATATACAAGTACCAGTTGAGGTATACCATGACCTCATGGATATGGTGCAAAGCAATGAGTCGAAGGTACTATGCAAGCAGCGTATCCGTGAATATGCAGATAATGTGTCTCATGACTTGTTCTATTCAGACATTAAGAAACTGGGCAAGGAAGCTCCACCGGAAGAGAAACTTACCCGGAAACTAATGCGATTTGTAACTAGTAAGTATAATATCAAGAAAGGGCAAGACTTCAGAACTGCAGGTCGCAGCGAGGAAACATTGGCTGCATGCGTTAATGTACATTACTGGAAACAGGATGCGAAGTTGTGGAAGTATTGCGCTGGCCCAAATACAAAGGGGAATTTTCATTCTATTAACCACAAAGTGTATGTGCGAGAAATACTCAGCGACATAACCCCTGACGAGGCCTTTGTCAACGAACTGATATACTCGTTGGGGGACGGTTGGAATAAGATAAACGAATTTTCCGTTCACCCTTCAATTTTTAAATTTCTCAAGGAACGTTTGGAAATATATAAAGCTCAAGAGCAATTAAATGAATTAACAAAAAAGGTAAAGTAGAAATACTTTTGGGGAAGATAATGACGACAAAAAGTTCACCATACAGTTTTATTTAATAGGAAGTGCTCAAAATATTATATAAATAAGAAACAGGATTCAGCTATAATCATCTTAAGGGGCGGAACCACCCGTCCCTTGGCGCTGGCCGCTCTCCGACCGATGAGCTTGAGAGAGAACACGCATGACACAGTTTTATTTACGCCCTCTTCGATATATGGCAATTTTAAGAAGATTAGCTGTTTACAATACCCATCATATCTCTGCCCGGAATTTAAAATTTTGATAAAAAAGAACTAAACACAGAGTTATATAAGTGCAACAGCTATCCTCTTTTGACAATGGGATTATTCCAGATGACACAAAACATTAAAAGCTATTTTTGCACATCATCCGCAAAAAACAGCTTTTACAATAGAAGCAATAATGATGGTTCATTTAAACACCCATGTTGCTGCATCTATATTTTATAGGGTCAAGAATATTAAGAAACGGGCGAACTATATTCAAACAATATTGCATGATGTATGATCCTAACTGAAATGCATATTTTTCCAATTTATTTTAGCCACAATATTTGCTTTTTAGTATTTAATTAGTCTCTATTCTATATGTTTATGATACCAAATTTTATTAATATTCATCATCAAAAAAATGGATATTCTGAGTCTCAAACCATTTCTTTAAAGTTTTGATTCCCAATGATGATAACTGCTGAGTAAAAAGAATAGCTAATCGTTTCTTAGGTCTTGAACATGCAACATAAAACAAATTTCTATTTCTTTCAAAAGTATCAATCTTTTCATCAGGCACAGCAGTATTACTCCATTCTAGCATTTGATTCCAATTATATTGATTCCAACCTCGACCACATACTACTAAAACATTCTCAAATTCAGCTCCTTTCACTCCGTGCTTCGTTGAGAAAGGAGTTTTATCATTTATGTAGTTAGTAAGAGTAATTACTTCACTATACTTAATAGCCTTCAATCTTTCTGTCTTTTCAAAAAAACTTTTTTCTTCCTCAGGTATATCGTCTAATAGTTTTAAAGCCTGAAATTTCGTTTCTTCATCTTCTATTTTAAATTGCAAGCAGTATGATCTAATTCATTAAATTATAGAGAGATAGCTAATAATTTACAAAACAAAGGTAACGATTTGGAAATCATGCCGAAATTCCGCGATTCGCTATGCATAGCTGTCAAATAACTCAAGGCAAAAATAGCGAAAATCCATGACTCTACAAAATCTTTGGATTATTCATTATAGTCATAATTGGGCGTATTTAGTCGTAATTAGGCGTATTGGGTCTTTACAACTATTTTATATACCAGATTCTACCCTTTAATATAATTCTCCCTGACTCTTTCATTTCAACAAGAATGTTTCCTAACATCCTCTCCTGTTGTCCTTGAGTTTTGGTCTTGGGAAGAGCATCTTTCAGATATTCAAATATTGCATCACGCTTTGCTCCGATTGAACCCGCATTCTGAAGATACTGCAAAATCATTTGCTGTAATTTCACCCTATCCAAACCTCTGTTACGAGTATAATCGGATAACTGCTTTGTCTTTCTTGCTATATCGAGTGATATACCATATTCTGAAGTGTTACCCTCCAAAAGGCCTCTATTCAATAAGTCTATCGCATTTTCTTCAGAAATTCGACGTCCCTTTTGGACTGAGTCCAAAAGAATACAATCCTCCAGTGTCAATGTATCGTTTTCTTTGAGCAGTTGTGTATATTTTTCGTTAATTGTATTCCCATATATTGTCACACCAACCTCTTTATTCAACACATCAATTTCGTAATCTGGCATAGGAAAATGGCGGCGTCTTTGTTCATTGAACATCTTTTTAATGCCACGGCTTACTGTGTCTATCATGTTGAAATTCACCATTGCCCGACAAAGGCACTCATTTCGGAAATGGCGTTGAGGACCTTTGGTTTCTAATGCCTTTTGTAAAGTACCCGGAATAAAACTACCTCCATTTGCATAATAAAGCCATCCGGGATTCTCTACAAAATTGATGCGCTGCTGTAAAGTATAATCTTGATGTGCAATGGCATTATGCAGCGCCTCTCGAATAGTGTAGTCATCATATTGCTTCATTGTTTCTGGGAATAGTGTTCCTCCTGGCAATTCCCTCATTGTCAGATTGTGTATCTTGCTCAAGATTTTATCAACGGTGAGAATAAATGGAGCAGTGAAATGTTCATAATCTACGACATTTTGGAATTCGTCCCGTAAAGTCCATGTAACTTCAACTACAGCAGGACGAAGTTTAAATACAGAAATAGGTTTTCCCAACAGAATAATAGCTGCACGAGTCAGTTTTCCATTGATCATTATTCCACTATTGGAAAGAAAATCTTCCACCGTCCATGCATCAATTTCCTCAAAAGGAATATTGGAAGAATGTACTTTTTTGAACATAATACGAGCTTTCGCTACAGCCAATTCATCCAAATCCGCTATTGTCGCATTAGGAACAATTTCAGCGGACCAATCTTTGGCTTCAAAGACAGGTTCTTCTAGAATAACGGCAAGCCGTTCTTGTGTGATCTCCACCAATGAATCTTCGACACGCTGCCATGCTTTTTTATGAGCATAAACCGGACGTCGAGGTAAATGTTTTGGAATATGGATTATCCAAACCGTTTTATGTGTATCCTCTGTAGTATATTCGTCAATACTTAATCCTTCGGAAGAAAGATTGGTACAATGCTCTATCAGTTTCCATACAGCAGATTGGGCATTCAAATTAAACTTGGATAAATCTGTCCCAACAATTGCCAATGTTTTATCCTGCACACCGATAACAAGATGCCCTCCCTCCATATTCGCTATGGCTGATACATATGAAATGACATCATTCTTTTCATCTCCGGCAAAGGAATTCTTGAGATTTTTCATCTCTTTCCACTCACAGCGTGCATTCTCTTGCGGAAATTCACGGAGTAAATATTGTTGAAGTTCTTTTGCTGTCATAATTAATGAGATTTAAATTTTGACCAAATGTTTAATCCTAAATTACAAAATCCCCAAAATCCACCTAAGCCACCAATTATCTGAATACCTTTTCGCATGTAATTTGTTATGTTAGGAAATATTTGTAATAGTAGTAATGTTACTAAAACAACAACAATAGATATAATAACCCAAATCCATCTTCGGGTCCTCTTATCCTTCTCTTTTTGCTGAAGTTTATCCAGCCTCTGATTTTCTTGAATGTCTGCAATCTGTTGAGAAATATCTGCCATTTTTTTTAATAAATCTTTATTTGCTTCTTGAAGTTTCTTGTTTTTATCAATCTCCTCCTTGTGCTTTTTTTCTGTGTTTAATTTGTTATTTCGCTCATTTTCAATAATTGCATGAATATCTTTATTAAATTTTTCTGGTTCTGAGATAGAACTATCGAGTAATTTATGAATCTTCATAGTTGATTCTTGAGATATTGATGACAGCAATATCTTATAATCCTCAGCAGAAATATTCTCCAAAGATGAAACTGCACTATCAAATTCATTAATCAAATCACGGCTCGGGTATTCTTCGGACAATGTTTGAGCTATTAGTTCATTTAAGCCAATTGATGACACTTTTCCTGATAATTTCTGGGGATTTTGTAGAAAAAGTAAACTCGTCAGTTCATCTGGCATTATTATCTCTCCAACATTGCCATTGAGCTTTTTCGCAATATTAAAATCGCATAATTTTTTATTTGCAGTAACGAACCAATAACTGGCTTTTTGTAGCAATCTTTTATTTGAATCATGTTTGCGTTTTTCCCGAACATACAAATATGCAGCAACATCGTGTATTGCAGAATGTTTCCTATACCGAATTTCTTTCAGCTGGGCAGTATCTTCTGTATTTGAAAATAGCTCAATATCAGACTCTGGTATTTTGTCTATATTGATTTTATAATCTTTTTGTAGAATGGTTTCTAATTTTCCTTTTAATGTAATTAGCCAAGTTTTATTTTTCCCTAATCGAATACAGGCTTCGTTAATTGTAGTTGTCGGATTTTTCTTATCATAATGGATTATTGCATTTTCTATATTAGTCTTTATTTCGTCTAATGTAATATCCAATAACCTAATATTTCCACCTGTTTCCTGAATTAATTTTATCAACTCCTTGGTTGGCATTGTATCTTCTGCCCGTTGTAAGTCTAAGAGTTCCAGCAATACTTGTGTATCTAGGTAATATGATGTTCCTCGCTCCAATTTTGCATCTACATCAAAATCCGATTCAAGATAAGATGCTATAACGGATCCTATGAAGATCTGCTTGGTAGTTTGATATAGTATGTTATCATTATACTCTATATACTGAAGAAATCGGACATGTGTCATAAATGACACTTCTTTGCAATCAATATTGCTTACTTTTCCTGATAAAAATGACGATAATTTATTTTTGTTCTTATTGATAAAATCCGAAAAAGTAGGCAATTTATTAATGTCTTCTCCTTGTCCTTTTGCAAATATTTCAAATGCTTGTTGCAATGCATTTGATTTGCGCCGTTCCGCTTCATACGAATCTTCAATATTACTAAAAGCAAAGGATTTGAAAGAAAAAGAAAAACTATTTCCTTGTTCTTCAATATGAAAATCAAATTTAGCCCTATCTCTACGAGACAGATTCCTCCCTACTGACTTAATAAGTTTGCGAACAATCAACAAAGGAACATCAATTCCATACTCTGATGAAATAATATTTCGTATATCTTGATCTGTCCCGATAGTTTTCTTTTTAGAATATAGTGATAATGCCCTTTTACATATTGGGATATAGACAGCACTATATATGTCAGTACTATTTTCTGTTAATGCTGCAAAGAAAGAATATGTTGTTAATAATTGTTCTTCCATTTCATTTACTCTATTATTTGTTTTTAACTTAAATCAATATTACAATTTACCGCCAACACCTTTAAATTTTTCAACAAAAGCAGCAATCTTTTCAAATACCTTATGCTTTTTAGTCAGGTATAAGGGATTCAGGGGACTCATTTTGGGCAGGATATTATTAAAGTCAGTTCCATTCTCACTTGCGTATTCACGTCTTAAAGAGACTTCAATATAATGTTTGGCTTCTTTTTCATTCAGATTCTCACTTACTATCAAATCCGATGCCTCCTTCTTTTGCTTAATTTGTGCATATTCAAAGAACGCTTTTATAATTTCAGTCCTATCTGAAATGGCATCGAGATTAGCATCATTGATAAAATCAACTATCAAGCTTTCTTTGGCTCTGTTGCCAACACTTGACCGGATAACCCTGCGGATTTCTTCTATCAATGAAGATTTGTCCACCATCTTTTTGTTATTTTCGAAGATCAGCTCAAGAATATAATCAAGGTTTATCTCCTGCGATTTAAGCAAGTCTATTTCGAAAATGACATCATCCCAGTCTATCCTTGATTTTTCTGGCTTCTTTCCCTCTTTTTCCCGTCTTAACCAATCCCGTATATCGTTATAAGTCGATTTGTAATCCTGAATGATCCTATCAGACGGCATTTGCAATTTCTGCATTTTTGCAATATCGTCATCAGTGACAAAATAATCGTTCTTAAACGCTTCGATTACAACCGGATTTTCTGTGTCTATTGTCTGAAAGGCCTTGAGCGTAGTAAATTCATCAAAATTCTGCAATATGTTTTCCACCCGCAGATATTCGCCAAACAGCTTGACAAATTCTTTCTTATCCTGTTCTGTAACGATATTGTCTGTATTAGGGAATTTATCATTCAGTTCTTTTACAATTTCAATATACCCTTTCCGTGCCTCTCCTGAAGCAACGTCTTTAAAGCCTTCCAAATATTCCCTGTAGCTTTTTTCCAGCACTACATTTGCGGTATTTTCATCACCGAATAATTTTATGGCATCAATCGTATGTTTTTCGAGATCTCTGAAAGTCACAATATTGCCAAATGTCTTGGTCGCATCATAGATTCGATTGGTGCGGGAAAATGCTTGTATCAGTCCATGATAACGTAAGTTCTTGTCTACAAACAGCGTATTCAAAGTCGGAGCATCAAAGCCGGTCAGGAACATGCCTACTACGATTACAAGATCTATCTCTTTATTTTTTACTCTTTTGGCAAGGTCTCTGTAATAATTTTGAAACTCTTTGCCGTCAATGCCATAACTTGTTCCAAACAGGGCATTATAATCGTCAATGGCTTTTGTCAAAAACTCTTTTGCGCTGAGATCCATTGCCGACGGTTCAAAGTTCTCATCAGGTATCTCGCCTATTGCGCTCTGCTCTTCGTTGGCGGCGAAAGAAAATATGGTAGCTATTTTCAATGGTTTCGCCGAGTTTTTCAGCAATCGGTTCAATTCTTCATAGTAACACTTGGCCGCATCCACACTGCTTACAGCAAACATGGCATTAAAACCTTTGCTGTCGCTTTGATTCCGATGTGTCTTGATTCTGAAGTTGTGCAGAATATATTGCGAAATCTCATTTATGCGGGCGGGATGAAGCAAGGCCTGTTTGTTTTCTGCGGCACTTAACTTCTGCTCGTCAAGTTCTGTTTCTATATTCCTGAAACGGGGTCTTACATTGTTATAGTCAACCTTGAATTTCAATACTTTTTCATCGCGGATGGCATCCGTTATCACGTATGAATGCAATTCCCTGCCGAACACGCTCGCCGTTGTTTCCGAACCATAAGCATTTTCCGGGAATATGGGGGTTCCTGTAAAACCGAACTGATAATACTTCTTGAACTTTTTTCTTAATTGTTTTTGCGCTTCACCGAATTGGGAGCGATGACACTCATCGAAAATGAAAACAACCTGTTTTTGATAAACAGGCAAATTGTCTTCACTTTTCATCAGATTATTCAGTTTCTGAATTGTAGTGACGATAATCCTGTTGTCATCCTTCTCTATATTCCGTTTCAGTCCTGCTGTGCTTTCAGACCCGTTGACGCTATCCGGAGAGAACCGCTGATATTCTTTCATCGTCTGATAATCAAGATCCTTTCGGTCAACGACAAAGAAGACTTTGTCGATAAAGTCCAGTTGGGTTGCCAACCGTGCTGCCTTGAAACTGGTAAGCGTTTTTCCCGAGCCTGTGGTATGCCATACATATCCGCCACCTTCGGTTGTAGACCATTTTTTTGCTTGGTATGCGCTTCTGATTTTCCACAGCATACGCTCTGTCGCAGCAATCTGATATGGACGCATTACAAGCAAGGTGTTGTTGGTGTCAAAGACAGAATAGGTGAAAATGACATTGAGCAAAGTGTTCTTTTGGAAAAAAGTCTCTGTAAAGTCTTTGAGGTCCTTTATCACGGTATTTTTTGCATTCGCCCAATTCATGGTAAAGTCAAAGCTGTTTTTGTTGCGCTCAACCGTATTGGCAAAATAACGGCTGTCCGTGCCATTTGAAATGACAAACACTTGAATATACTTGAAAAGTGAATTGTCACTATTGAAACTTTCTTTGGAATAACGGTGAACCTGATTGAATGCTTCACGGATGGCAACACCTCGTTTTTTCAATTCAACATGTACCAATGGCAAACCATTGACCAGAATAGTAACATCATAACGGTTGGTTTGTGTTCCGGTTTGCTCAAACTGGTTGATTACTTGCACCTTGTTATGGGCGATGTTTTGTTTGTCGGCGATGTAGATGTTCTTAATATGTCCATCGTCAAAAACAAAATCATAAATGTGGTTATCGTGAATCTTGCGGGTCTTGTCTATCAGGGTGTCTCCGGGCTTATCCAGATATTCTTCCACAAATCGTAGCCATTCCTTATCGGAAAACTCCACATCGTTAAGTTCTTGAATATGCACACGGGCATTGGCCAGCAGTGCCTCAGGCGTTGATATGTCTGGGCGATATTCATAGCCTTGGTTCACTAAATCTTGGACAAATTCGCGTTCAAGGCTTACTTCCGACTGATAAGCCACCGAAGGTTCATGAAGTTCATTATACTTGGTGTAGGCATCAAGTACGATGAAGTTGTTTGATTCTGCTATGGTATTATATTGTGCCATCTTATTCTTCTGTATAATAGTTATTGTCAACAAGATATCTGAATAATAATTTCAGCGTTTGTTTTTCCGGTTCGGTAGGTTCCGGAATGGTTTCGTATGACAATGTTGAGTGACTTGTAAATTGAATGATTCTGTTATAGTAAGTCTTCTTATCATCTGGCAACAAATCGGACCATTGCGGATATCCTAAAAAGTTAGCGGTCTTTTCATAAAGATTACGAAGGAGCATAAAGTGGTATTTCTGAATATTGTTGCTGTCAATTGCTTCTTGGATTATCTGTTTTAAATAATGATGATATGAAAAGCTCTTGTTGGAATCTCCTTTCTTTTCTAACAAGTCGTAAGTACCATCCTCGTTGTTCTGGAGCAAATAGCAAGTTTTGTTCCCTGTTTCATTGAACAGGACATTGAAAAATAAGGGATTGTGAGTTGAGACAATAAATCGCAAGCCATTTGCTTCTTTTATAAGCCCGCCTAAATTAACTGCCAATTCAATCAGGTGGTTTTCATCCAACGAACTTACAGGATCGTCAATGAAAACATACTGCAAGTCATTAAACTGCTCTGTTTCCCGTTCTTCCGGTTCTGCAATATTTAAATTCACGACAATTTGGTTAAGCAAGCTGTAAAACACACACCAAATAAGGCAACTCTCTTCGCCTCTTGAAATCTTGACATTGTCTATTATTTCTTCATTCCCTCCTTCAATGGAAAATGTAATCTCATTGTATGCTTCATTGAAATGGGGAGTTAATTTATGGCTGGTGTAGCGCTGAAAATGTGTAACGATATTTCTTTCTTGTCCCTGATCTTTGAGAACCCAATCGGTAAAGCTGTTTGGCTGTATTTTAAGTTTCCTGTCAGAGTCTGCATCCAAATCATTATCCCAATAGAACAAATCCTCTGTGAATGCATTATAATACAAAACCTTTATTTTGTATTCCTCCAATTCGTCATCTTGATCCTTTGGAGAAATCAACTCCTTGAACGCACGAGACAGACGAGTCTTACCTACGCCATTAAAAGCATAGATTAGCTGTACCTTTTTATCGGCATTACAAAGGACTTGTGCTATTTCAGTTAATGATTGTCCCATATTATGCGCTTATTTTGATTCTTGGAAATGACAGTAATTTGTTTCTATAATATTCGTATTGTTCCTGCACTGCGGCTATTTCTGCCGGAAGACCTTCGGTAAGATTACCCACCAATGTATCAAACTTGTTAAGCAGTGTAGCTATTCTTACTTGTTCTTCATAAGGAAGAATTGGAATAATGGCATTACCTAAACCTTTGGCTGATATAGAACAAATCTTTCCCTCAGAAACATACTTAACTATTTGCTTATGATAATAATCTGAACGCAAATAGTGCGAAACATATTGAGGATACAAATCACTCCTAAATATGAAACAAGCATCATGCACTGCAGCAGGTTCATCTCCAATCCATGCTAAACCAATGCCAATGTCTTCTTTATTTTCACCTGCGGCAACAATTACTACATCGTTTTTTTGAGCATACCTCATTTTTGAAGCAAGCTCATTTCTAAGCCTCCCTTTACTTTGAGTTGCATATAGTCCATAATATGTGTACATATCACCATAATGAATGCAAGGAACACCATCACTAACAATGTCTGTCCTTACAAATCGTTTGCCTCTTATAAATGTTCCTACCTCACTCATTTTCACCAAAGTTACGCTTTGCGTACCCCCCCTATTTTAGTGAATGTTAACAATTTATTTCGATAATATTCATATTGCTCCTTTCTCGCTTGCAGCTCCGCTTGCAGCTCCGCTGCATATTCCGCGAAGCGGTCAAGAATCAGAGCAACTTCTTCCTGTATCTCAAATGGAGGAAGAGGTATTTCCAAATTACTCACCTTCGTTGTATTAATAGTTGGAACTCCACCTTCGCTTTGCAATTCTTTTATTTTGGATTCCATATTCTTAAGAGCATAAAAAAGAAAAAGTGTAGATACTCTTTCTGATGCAGGAATGACAGAAAAGCACTTGTCATTTAAATAAAACCGCTCTTTAATATAATTTACAAACCCCGCATACGCACCAACGCGTGATATTGTTACGGTATTTGCCTCTCTGTTAAAAGTATGGTAATATCCCATAGGCGATTGCCCTCCGCTGATAATTGGATATGTACCACCTAAAACTGCATCGGATTTTGTAATTCCTTTACCTGTTTTTATTTCACAGAAATCTCCCAGCTTCTTGTACTCAACTCCATTCGGGCAAAGTTTCTGTATTAATTCTTGCAACTTACTCATAATTCATCCTCCTCTAATTCTGCTATTATTTTATCTATTTCAGCACGCAATTCGTTCTCTCGTGCCACAATCCGACGGATTCGCTCGTTCAGTTCCTTGATGTCTGTTTTCGGACGAGTATCTTTAACCTCGATGTAACTGCTTACCGACAAATTATAATCATTTTCAGCAATGGTCTTATAATCAACCGATTTGGCTATGTAATCAACATCTTCTTTTTTATCGAAAATTTCTATAATCTTGTCCATATGCCTATCTTCGAGTACATTGTTATTGGTTTCTTTCGTGAAGAAACCTTCTCCGCTAGCATCTATGAACTGGATTTTAGTATCGGACTTATGCTTTGACAGAACCAGAATATTTACCGCTATCGAAGTGCCATAGAACAAATTGGATGGCAATGAGATAATGGTTTCCACATAGTTACCGTCTACCAAATATTTTCTGATTTTCTGCTCTGTTCCGCTTCGGTAAAATATGCCGGGGAAACAGACAATGGCGGCCCGTCCTTTGCTTGACAAATAATGCAAAGAGTGTAGGACGAAGGCGAAATCCGCTTTCGATTTGGGAGCAAGCACCCCAGCTGGAGCAAAACGGTCGTCATTGATAAGTGTTGGATCATCCGAACCAATCCAATTTACCGAATAAGGTGGGTTGGATACGATGGCATCAAAAGGCTTTTCGTCTCCAAACTGTGGATTGATAAGTGTATCTCCAAGTGCGATGTTAAACTTATCGTAATTGATATTGTGCAGGAACATATTCATACGGGCTAAATTATAGGTTGTATGGTTTATTTCCTGACCGAAGAAGCCATCTTCTATGATGTGGTCTTCAAACTGTTTCTTGGCTTGCAGAAGCAACGAACCCGAACCGGCAGCAGGGTCATATATTTTATTGACCGTTGTCTGCTTATGCATGGCAAGCCGTGAAATGAGTTTTGAAACATTCTGCGGAGTGAAAAACTCTCCGCCCGATTTTCCTGCATTGGCTGCATAGTTATTAATCAGAAATTCGTATGCGTCGCCGAAAAGGTCTATCTCATGCTCTTCAAAACTTCCAAAATTCAATCCTGCCACACCTTTTAAAACAGCAGCCAAACGGCTGTTCTTGTTTTCAACAGTATTGCCGAGCCGGGTGCTTGTTGTGTCAAAATCAGCAAACAATCCTTTGATATTCTTTTCGGATGCATAACCGTTCGCAGAGCTTTCGATAGAATCAAATATAGCCTTCAAATCCGTATTAAGATTGGGATTTGTATTGGCAGTCTTGACCACATTGGCAAAAAGCTGGCTCGGATATATAAAATATCCTTTTGTCTTGACCGCGTCCTCTTTTATCGCCGGAGTTATTATACTGTCCGGTAAAGAAGCATAGTCAATACTATCGTCTCCACCTTCTATGTAATCTGTAAAGTTTTCGCTGATGAAACGGTAGAACAATGTTCCCAAAACAAATTGCTTGAAGTCCCATCCATCGACAGCCCCACGCACTTCGTTGGCTATTTTCCAAATCTGAGACTGCAATTGCTCTCTTTGTTGTATACTTGTCATATATATACTTCTATGTTATTGTACTTATTTCCTCAAAGGAACGAGTTCACTTGCTTTTATTAATAAGTTCCCTCCTGTCAATATCTAATAATTCTGCTATTCTTGAGAGAGTAGCCAAGTCAGGCTGTGAAACATTGGTACACCATTTTGACACTGTCGAAGGATCTTTTTTCAATTGTTCAGCCAACCATTTGCCAGTTTTCTTTTTCTCGACAAGAACCAATTTGAGCCTATTTATATCTTCCATATCAATCATTAAATTGAATTTAAGGCAAAGATAGTGAATTAATTTTGTTTGATAATAGAAGTACTTTACTTTTCTGTACGCATATGTTTTCCGACTTTGGAGGAGAAGATTCCAACAAGTAGTTTTGGGGCACCGAAAACATTTCGGGTGCCCCAAAACACAACTTGCCATGTTCGCTTGAACATAAAATTTAGGCATGGAAATCACGACTAAAAATAGAAGAATTGTCTTTGATAAGATGCTTGTTTGAGATTGGTCATATTATTTGTTGCTTCCAACAAATAACGGTCGGTTGGTTGGTTTGCCCAATTATTGGTTAGCATCAGGGTCGGTTGGTCTCTAAGCCGTCAAGAAAAAAACGGTCAACAGAATTGCAGGAATGAGCGACACCTTGCCTATCGGTAAAGCACGACATTCCGACAAGGCGAAAACGGTGTTCCAAAAACACCGCCAAGGGAAAAAGATTATTTTCTGGAGGGAGTGCAGTTTCCCGTTTGCCACCATTTTATTGTACCCGATAAAAACACCTCCCTCTGTTTTGAACGAAATTCTATTAACAGATAATGATAGACATATATGCCTATTCAATAGTTTTGTCTTTGACGATTCTTTTCCGTCAGTCGTTTGTTTCCGTAGCCGTCAGTGTCCATTGTACAGACGTGAAAGGGAAAAGGTTTTCGGGCTGAATACGCTCTGAAAGAGGAAGATTTTGCCCGAAACGGCACAGCCGCCTGACCTTTTCACTTTCAATAAAGTCTGTACTAACTTAATGGACGAGCAAGGAAACAAACGACTGACGGTCTGTAATTTTCATATCGACCTACAAATGCTTTTCTCCATATCTCCCAATTTTTCAGAGAGTTGTTCCATGTCCTGACTTATCTTTTGGGCGGTTATCTTCGCGTAGATTTGGGTCGTCTTTATGTTGGTGTGCCCCAACAGTCTGCTTACGGTTTCAATCGGTACTCCGTTGGATAATAAAATGGTGGTCGCCGCTGAATGTCTTGCAACATGATAGGTCAGATGGGCTTTTATACCGCACAATTTGGCAATGGTTTTCAACTTCTTGTTGCAAGTCGTATTACTCGGCATAGGGAATACCTTGTTGTCTTTTGTCATGCCTTTGTACTTCTCTATGATACGTCTGGGTACATCTAACAGACGGATATTGGATTCCGTGTTGGTCTTCTTTCTTCGGGTGATAATCCAAAGGTTACCGTCAAAGAATGTCTGCAAATTGTCATTGGTCAGGTTCTTGACATCGGAATAAGACAAGCCAGTAAAGGTGGCAAACAGGAACAAGTCCCTGACAAGTTCATGTGTCTTGTCGGGCATCTCGGTGTCCATCATTGTGTGTATTTCCTCTTTCGTGACATATCCTCTGTCCACACTTTCGGGAGAGTTGATATACCCAGCAAAGGGATTGAAAGGCAGACGTCCGTCATTCCGCGCTATGGAAACGATGTGTTTCAGCACAATCATGTAGCCCCATATAGTATTGGTACGGCATTTCTTTTCAGTGCGCAGGAAATACTCGAAGTCGTTAATGAAAGAGAGGTTCAACTCTTTCAGAGGAATATCCTCACGTTTGTAGGTATGAGGCAGGAACTCACGGATATGTTTGCAGACGGTCACATAACGCTGGAATGTTCCTTTTGCCCTGCTGTATCCTACTTTCTTGGCAAACTCGCTGTTATACTGGTCAAAAAGTTTCAATAAAGTTTCCTGCTTGACACCAATGCCGAGATAGGCATCTTTTAACTTGGTGGCAGTGACATACCCATCAGTCTGCATCAGCTCTTGATAACGGCGGTTTACTTCCACCCTGATTCTATCAACGGCAATGTTGATTTTCTGTGCTTCGATGCTCTTGCCCGAGGCTCTGTTGTTTTTCACGTCCCACAGACGCAAAGGTACATCCATCTTGCAGCTGAACTGCTTGATTTCTCCGTCCACCGTAAGGCGGCACATCAAAGGCAGGTTGCCATTAGGCTTCGCGCTGCCTTTCTTTACGTAGAATAATACTTTAAAGGTACTTCGCATAACTCACTTTTTATGGTTACAAAATTAATTTATAGTGAGTTACAGACAGGCATGACAAATAATGCAAATTGCAGAAATATAGCCACTTAGCAATATGTTTTGACTGTATTGCTCGGTAATGATGTGGTAACTGAACATTTGCATCATTACGCTATATTACGGATTCCTTCAGCCTTTCATTAAGAGTGAAATATGGCGTAACAACCATATTATCAACCATTTTTCTGCACTTCTCCGCTTTTTATTACTTCGTTACGTGTTTATTTTATATGATAATCTTGGTTGTTTTGTTAATTGCAGATGTTCAATTACGTCTCCTATTGTACCACTAATCCTAAGTTCTATTAAACGATCTAAACTATTTTTCCATAATATTTTATCCTCTGCCTTTTTTAATGTGACCGCACCTCCTCCTAAGATTTCCGTTATTTTCCCAAATTTACGTTGACTGTAGTATTCACAAACAGGTTCTATTGTATCAACAAAAAACTTAATATACTCATCGTTCTTTTTCAAATAATCATCTGTGTTTGAAAATGTACTTGCGATTGAAAGATAATTCTGCTCTGCTGCAAGAATATTATTAGTTAGCATCAGTACTTTAGTATGCTCAGGCGAAAAATCCCATCCTTTGTTTGTCAATTTAATTATTGTGTTATGGAGAATTTCATGAGCAACTTCAACGGGGAGATCTCCCCCCCCAATGTCCACCCGTTCTACGATTTCCAACCCAGCTATTGGTGTGTAAAATATCAATCTCACCTTTCGCTTCCGTATTCTTAGGAAACTGAGGAAGCTCAGGGCGCATATTGTTTAACACATCAACAATATTCTTGTCTGATCTGAAGTTTGCATTTTTTCTAATAAATTTCGCAACTATATACTTTATTGTACCAACGATTGTATATAGTGACTAGTTGATTTAAACCATAACAACCTTTTATATGAAGATTGTTATGGCAATGTATAATTTAAACAACAAATCCATACTTGCGTTCTCTTTTCTCAAAAGCTTCTTTTCCACCTTCTAGAATTTCGCAAACATGTTCTCTTATACCTTGTTTATCTAGAATACATTCTTTAGTATCTATAAAAGAATACGTATTTTCAAGACTTCCAGATTTATATTGGAACTTTATATGATTTTGATTGGGAGAATCTTTACCATGTTGATTTGCTATAATTATCAATTCAGAATCAGCTCCAACAACAACATTAGGGTTATGAGTAACAATGATTATTTGTCGTTCAGTCTTCTTTTTTCTTAAATATTTAACTAAATCTTTATATATAGCTCCATTATCTAAACTATCTTCTGGTTGGTCTATCAGTATTGGACATGTTTTATCGCTAAATTCCAATAACAATTTCAATATAACAAAAGCTTGTTTACCTTGTAACATACTCACAAATGAATCTCCCTCGTATATTAAATCAAAAGAGATATTAAACCAATTTTCAGAAAGAAATTCAGATAGAACATTCTCATTTCGATTTGATGCCTTGTAGTCAATATTATCATTTAGAACATCATTTAAAAAAATCATAGATATATTACTTGTATCTTCCGAGTAGTTTTGCCATATATTTTGGATATACGACTGACGTTCCCATCCTCTTAAATTCAATCTATTTTCAAGAAAAAATTGCAAGTGTTTATTATCATAAACGAGATTCGATTTTATCTCAATACCTTCATGCTTTATCTTTAATAAATTAACAACTTCAATCCCTTTATTTTTATATGAAATATGTTTTTCTAATAAATCGCATTTCAATTGTTCTAAAACTTTATTTAGATTATCTATAACAACCAATTCGTTCGTTATAGTTTGGAGCTTAACCTGTTCCTTTTCAACTTTTTCTATCAGTTCTTTATATTCTTTGTTTTTTGAACTCACATCTTTACCTTTTACAAATAGCGAATTCTGCTTTGCCTTTTCAATAGAATTGTTCAAATTACACACATCTTGTAATAACTCTTTAATATAATTATCTATCTCATTTTTTATGGTTTCAAGACAATCATGTTGGCAATCTTGGATTTTTATCTTAAGAGCCACTTTTAGATAAGATGATAAAGAAACTAACTGAGTATCAAATGAAGAGTTTATAAAAGGGAAAGATTTTAGCTTATTCAATTCATCCATATAACAACTTACCGTTTTTATTTTATTCTCATTATCTGTAATAAGTTTCATAATATCTTCATATACCTTCATCTCTTCTGGTGAAATATCGAGTTGTGACTTTATACTTGATATTTTTTGATTTAAATCATTAATTTCTTTACTAATACCTTCCTTATCACCTTTCTCTTTCAAATCTATTAACTTATTGTTTATCTGTTTTTTTGTGTCAAAAACTTTATTTATTAAAGATTGTATTGCAGCCTTATTATTTGAACAGAATATTTGATAATCTTGCCAAATAGAATAAATGGATTTATCTTTTAAAATACGTAGTATCAAATTATCAATTTGTTCCTTATCTTTTGCAATCTCATGCATATAGTTTTGACGGAAGAAGTCTATATCACGAGGTGTATTTACACCATCAGCCCATAAAACATCAACGCTATCTAAATGTTCTTTCACAAAATTAGATTCTAATGAATCCGATTCTATATCATTAGGATTAGTTGCTAAAGCAATACTTTTTAGCAATGTCGATTTACCAGTTGAGCGCCCTCCTATAATTACATTTAAATTAGGATTCAAAGAAATTGTTTGATTCCAAAAAGTGTCAGATGATAATTTTATAGAATCTATGACTCGGTATTTTTCCTTCTCTTCAGGTCTACTTCCATGTATCTTTATGCGTTCTGGTTCAAATATTGTTTGTTTTAATCCTTCAAAGGTTGCATCTGATTTTATCCAAGTATAACAGTGTCCTAACTCCTTAGGAGATGTTCTACTTGTATCTTGGGCAAATTTATGAGCGTCACTACAATGTAATAATCTCCCATTTACATTTTGTGTTATTAGTGAGTCTTTTCCTTTATTAGCTTGTTCTACAGTTGGAGAAGCAGTAAAAACAAAATGAGCATTATTAATTATTGTCTTTTTATCTGATATGGAACCATCCCAACGAAAATCCTCCCATTCAGCTTTTCCTATTGCTTTAAAATATTTACCTTCTAGATATTTATTAGGGTCACTTCCTTCGCCTAATAAGTTTTCTATCTTTGACAACTCGAAATTTAAGTTATTAAACCCTATTTCTAATGGACTAAGATCTCCTTTTCTTTTGTCTTTAGGTATAGAATCGCTAATATGTTTGCCTAAATCTATTAACGTATCTCTCGTAATTACACCTCCCCATGTACATCCATTTGGAATGTCAGCCGATAGATTTGCTTTACTACGAAGTCCTTGTAAAAAATGGCATTGTATATCTTGTGGGCTTAACAAGCTTTCATCAGCAAATATAATGTGATAATTAATTCGACCAAGTTCCTTACTTCCTACAAATTCCTTAAGCCTAAATTCTATAACAGGTAACAATAGTTCTATGTTAGGTATTCGTCCTTCTTTTTTATATTTAAGTACTTTCTCATATCCATCTAAAAATAGGTAATCATTAATACCTAATACTTTAATGTCAGATGGCAGATTCTCTATCTTTTGAATAAATTGTTCCCATATTTCATCGTTATCTCCTCCATATTCAGAACATAATGATGCAGGAGTATGCACATGCAAATCCCATTTTCGCCATTCAGAACCTCGTGTATTCATATCTATTATATTTTTAATTACGATTCTTTTAATTACAAATTTAAATAAAATATCGCTCCATTCTATGAATTACAAGTAGAAATACTAATTTATTTTTCATCTATTGAATCACAATTTATAATAGTCAATATCTTATTTAACCAATAATAGGGCATGCCAGTTTCCTAGCATGCCCTACTAATACTTTGATATGAAGTTCGAATGTCTATGGCATTGCACAAATACCATTGAGAGTTGCTGTAACTACTTTTGATTCATCTTTTATTTGTTCAGGTGTAGTCCAAATTATGCCATCGGTAGATGTAGCGACATAACCATCAGTGGTCACTGCAATAAACTTTCCGTTACTAAATGCAATTCCTCTCCAATTTTTCTTAGACACAAAGGTGGATGGGACTTCCCAAGTTTCACCACCATCTGTTGAGCGTGTTGTTATTCCTTTGGTGCCAACCATTACAAATATTCCATTACCAAATGCTATTCCATAGAAGATATATCCCCCAATAAGACATTGGTGCTGTTTCATTGTCCATGTAATACCATCACTAGATGTAAGTACATTTCCACCAGGTAATCCTGTTACATATTTACCGTCTCCATAAGTTATATCTTGTGGCTCGTAAATATATGAGTTCTGCCATCTTCTTGTCCATATTATACCATTAGTAGATGTTGAAATCTGTGCAGCACCAACCGCTATGAATATTCCATTGCAAAATCTGACTACATTATAATGTCTATTATCTATATGAGGAAGTTTGTTGCTTTGTCCAGTTAATACCATCTGTAGAGGTCATTACATTACAGGGGGCATACCAATCTATTGCAACAAATTTTCCTTTACCAAATGCAACAGACAACCAATCATTCCCACCTGGGATAGTTTTGGGTGAATCCCAAGTAATTCCGTCAGCTGACGAAGTCACATAACCACTATCTCCTACGACAGTTCCCATGCAACTCGTGATTTAATGCCGCAATGATCACAGATTTTGCGTAGGAGCCCGTTGACTTTCTCATTTATTCGCTTTACTCGTCCGTAAAGTTTGGATTGAGTTGGATTACATCGCTTAATTGTCGGAAATACAAAATCTACGAAAAGATCAACAATCAAACAGCAGAGTTTAATGGTTTCCATTTAGATATAACCATGGCCATTTGGAATGGTACGAAGTATTTTATGCGTATATAGCGGCTAATTACAAAAATGGGGAATTAAAATTTGATACTTCGGCACCTGAAAACTCATTTACTTCGGTACCGACTCCGTATGGTATTTATTTTAGAGTATTATTTAAAGTCTTCTCTCTATATATTGATGCGGAAGTTTAATTTTTCCACCCAATTTGAGGGATAAAAAACAAAAAAAGTGGAAAAGACATAGAGGAAAAGCAATTTTAGGGTGCATTCGGGAGGAGGGAAAGAAGCTTTTTTGATGATATATCCATGAACCAGTTGGCTTTTATCGGGGTAATTTGAATAAATGTAGTATCTTTGCTGATGAGTTTTTTTAATAAGAATGTCTCATATAAACAAGATAGTAAGAAGGTATGGCAAGAATTAGAATCAAAAATTTCGGTCCTATCCGACAAGGGCGTTTGGATAACGACGGTTGGCTGGATATCAAGAATGTTTCTGTATTCATCGGCAACCAGGGAAGCGGAAAAAGCTGTGTGGCAAAATTGATCTCTACGTTTATGTGGATTGAGAAAGCTTTGGTCCGCAGTGATTATGCCATAGCGGATTTCTCAGCAGAGAAGTTCAGGGGTACTTATTGCGGTTATCATCGTATCGAGCGTTACTTTTATAATAAGCAGAATGAAGATACGGCAGAGTTAGAGTATGAGGGTGAAGCATATTCAATGAAATATAGTAAGGGAAATTTTGAAATAACCAAGGGACCTATGCAGGGATATCATTTGCCACAGATTATGTATGTTCCTGCCGAAAGAAATTTCATCAGTATTATAAAAGAAGCAAAGTCACTCAAAGCTTTGCCTGACTCTTTGCTTGAATACCTCACAGAATTCAACAATGCTAAAGATGCCATAAAGGGATATTTGTCCCTACCTATCAATGAGGCAAATATAGAATATGATAAGCTAGGTGATGTCATAAATGTGTCCGGCAAAGATTATACCGTGGAATTGTCCGAGGCATCCAGTGGTTTTCAATCGTTAGTTCCTTTGTTTCTGGTTTCTTGGTATCTTGTCAATAGGGTAAAGGGGCAGGTGGAAAATCCACAGAAGATGAGCCAAAATGAATTGCAACGATTCAACGAGGGGGTGAAATCCATTTGGGCAGACAAAAGCCTGACTGATGAGCAAAGGCGTACCGCGCTGTCTGCTTTGTCTGCTCAATTTAATAAAACAGCGTTTATTAATATTGTGGAAGAACCCGAACAGAACCTCTTCCCGTCATCGCAATGGAAAATCATACAGAGCTTGTTGGCTTTCAATAATTCACTGGAAGCAAACAAGCTTATTATAACTACACATAGTCCGTACCTAATTAATGTCCTGACAATTGCTGTCAAAGCTGGTATGCTCAAGGAGAAAGCTACTTCGAACAGTGATGTATTGGAACAGATCAATGCTGTTTATCCGATAGATTCATCTATGAATCCGACAGATATTGCTATTTATGAATTGGATGAAGGAGACGGTAGCATATCTCTGTTGAAGACTTATCAAGGATTACCATCCGATGATAACTTCCTGAATAATATGCTTGAGGAAGCAAACGAAACTTTTGCAGAATTATTAGAAATCCAACAGACATTATGATTAACTTTTTTCTGAAAGAGCATATTACATCATCCAGTAAAAGACGATTTGGAGTTTGTGACCCTCCTGCGTCGGAGCAGAAAGCATATATAGCAGAGGGCGAGGGTGAGAACTGGATAGCTGTGGTAGATAACTACTATGAGATAGAAGTGAAGTTTGTACCTGTCGATCACTGTATCGAACTTCTGAAGCCTGACGGTACAATGGATAACCGTTGTGATGGGTGCTTGTTTTATGAGAAAACAATCATTTTCGTAGAACTGAAAGACAGGAATATTAAAGGAGCAAACTGGATTAAGGACGCCGAGAAACAACTCCGGCATACAATCAAGCGTTTTGAGGATGAAGGGGAATCGAATGTCTTTACCGTTAAGAAGGCATATATAGCCAATAGTGCGAAGCCCCGATTCAGAAGCGGACAAACGGTACGTATGGAAAACTTTTTTGCAGAAACGAACTATATCCTCAGAATAGAGAATACTATCGAAATAGATTGAAAAGGACAATATAGAAAATAGACTTTGCTAATGTTGAATTATTCGATTCATATCAATTAAATATTGATGTTCTTTTATTTGGTTATAAAGACATAAGGCATTCCTCTAAATAATAATGAAATGACGAAGAAGTTATGCCTTCTCCATACTTTAATCTATTTTATTCAATACCTTATCAACCTCTACTCTTGGAATATAAACATAATTTCCTACCTTACGTTTAGGAATATTAAAAGCTCTAATTATGCTTTCTAATCTGCATTCCGGAATATTATATTTTCGCAAGCATTCTCCAATAGTATAACATTTGTCTAATTCATAGACTTTTGATGTTATTTGCTTTTCTGGCACAACAATAGAAGTAAACAATTGTTCTAATTGAGTACGGTCAATTCTGGTCAGTCTAATTCCTAAATTTACCCCTACAAGCATACCTCTTCGAACCATTCGTCTAACTGTGCTTTTAGAAACACCTATTAACTGAGCAGCTTCCGATACAGAAATATAAGGTCTAGTTTGAATATCAGCAATTTTTTCTTTTTTTGTATCCAAAAGACTTATTTGCCTCTGCTCTTCTTTTTCTCTTTTTCTCCTTGCGCGTAAACTCTTATTATTACAAGCAGCACAACAAAAACGAGTGTTTACATTTCTTGCCATAAAGGGTTTATCACAATATTCACAGATTCTTGGAATTAAAATACTACTGCCTGCCATAACTATAATTTATAATTTACTGCAAAAATAGCATTAGAATTCAATAAACACAAATAAGAGTCAATAAGAGTCACATTTTCATTCATTAAGACGCGTGCCAAATACGTGCCAAATATAAGCTAAATATTGATAAACATATCACAATAACCTAGTACTGTCTAAACGCGAAAAGAGCCGTAAATCAGTTATTTACGACTCTTTTCCATCATATATTATCTGTTTACTTACAGATATTAGTGGACTTCTTCAAAATCAGCATCCTGCACATTATCGCCATGCTTTGTATTATCCTGAGCACCGCCTTGTTGACCTGCATTCATATCAGGACCAGCCTGTGCACCACCCTGAGCACCGCTCTGGGCATACATTTCAGCACTTGCAGCCTGGAATGCCGTATTCAGTTCGGCCATGGCAGAATCTACGGTAGCCAGGTCTTGAGCCTTATGGGCATCTTTCAGCTTCTGCAAAGCAGCTTCAATCGGAGCCTTCTTGTCGGCAGGGAGCTTGTCGCCGAGTTCCTTCAACTGATTTTCGGTTTGGAAAATCATAGAGTCGGCCTGGTTCAACTTGTCTACTTTCTCACGCTCTTTCTTATCTGCTTCGGCATTGGCTTCGGCTTCGGCTTTCATCTTTTCGATTTCTTCCTTGCTCAAACCGCTGGAAGCTTCGATACGGATAGCCTGTTCCTTACCGGTAGCCTTATCTTTGGCAGACACCTTCAAGATACCGTTGGCGTCGATATCGAATGTCACCTCAATCTGAGGAATACCGCGACGTGCCGGAGCAATACCTGTCAGGTTGAACTGGCCGATTGACTTGTTCTGTGCAGCCATCGGACGCTCACCCTGCAATACATGGATGGTAACCTCCGTCTGGTTGTCGGCAGCAGTAGAGAATGTCTCGCTCTTCTTGCAGGGGATGGTAGTGTTGGCATCAATCAGCTTCGTCATCACACCACCCATAGTCTCGATACCCATAGACAGCGGAGTAACATCCAGCAACACAACGCCCTTAATTTCGTCCGTCAAAACGGCACCCTGCACGGCAGCACCTACGGCTACTACCTCATCCGGATTCACACCCTTGGAAGGAACTTTACCGAAGAAGTCTTCTACCAACTTCTGTACAGCCGGGATACGTGAAGAACCACCTACAAGGATTACTTCATCGATGTCCGCATTGTTCAGACCAGCATCGCTCATAGCCTTCTTACAAGGTTCCAAACAAGCTTGAATCAAGTTGTGAGCCAGAGCCTCGAACTTGGCACGGGTCAACGTCTTCACCAAGTGCTTGGGCACACCGCCTACCGGCATGATGTACGGCAAGTTGATTTCAGTGCTTGTAGAAGAGGACAGTTCAATCTTAGCCTTTTCAGCAGCTTCCTTCAGACGTTGCATAGCCATCGGGTCTTGAGTCAGGTCGGCACCTTCGTCGTTCTTGAACTCCTGAACCAGCCAGTCGATGATTACCTGGTCGAAATCATCACCACCCAGGTGAGTGTCACCGTTGGTTGACAATACTTCGAACACACCGCCACCGAATTCGAGGATAGAGATATCGAATGTACCACCACCAAGGTCGAATACGGCAACCTTCATGTCCTTGTGAGACTTGTCAATACCGTAAGCAAGAGCTGCGGCAGTCGGCTCGTTCACAATACGCTTCACTTCAAGACCTGCAATCTGACCGGCTTCCTTCGTAGCCTGGCGTTGGGAGTCTGAGAAGTATGCGGGGACGGTAATTACAGCTTCTGTCACTTCTTGTCCCAGATAATCCTCGGCAGTCTTTTTCATCTTCTGCAGAATCATTGCAGAGATTTCCTGCGGGGTATAGAGACGTCCGTCGATGTCTACACGCGGAGTATTGTTGTCACCCTTTACTACTTTATAAGGCATACGGCCGATTTCTTTCTGTACCTGGTCCCAGTTTTCGCCCATGAAACGTTTGATGGAGAAAACCGTACGGGTGGGGTTCGTGATAGCCTGACGCTTGGCAGGATCACCGATTTTACGTTCGCCACCATCAACAAATGCTACTACTGAAGGAGTGGTGCGCTTGCCTTCACTGTTTGCAATTACTACAGGTTCGTTACCTTCGAATACTGCAACGCAAGAGTTTGTTGTTCCTAAGTCAATACCAATAATTTTTCCCATGATCGTTATTTTTTTATTTGTTATTATTCTGTTTCGACGTCCGCCTCAGTGGCAGACGCCAATAAAAAGACAAACGTTGTGCCAAATTGTTCAGAGCAGCCGCAGATTTATACTTGTGGCAGTTTATCTGTCAGTTTGGCAGAATTAAAATCATTTTTTCTGTCGGAAATTACCATTTGTTAATTTCCATTCCATTCAAAAGCTCTACTTTTGTCGCCCGAATCAGAGATAATAAAACATGAACAACATTAATCATTTTCCTTGCATACCTTTAACCGTTCCTCCATGGAGGAAATATTGTTCCAGCGTGGAGAAAATATCATTCCACCACGGGGGAAATATCGTTCCACCATGGTGGAACGATTAAGGATTAGTTAACATTGGGCTTAATCGTAGCAACGGAAATGATTGGTTTTCACATATTAAAGAAATAAATAAGATGAGTATGGAAAAGATGAGAGACAGTATCGACTTCAAGAACACGGACATCAAGACATTGTTCCGCAAACTATTGCTCCCTACTGTACTGGGGATGATTTTCTCCGCACTATTCGTTATCACCGACGGCATCTTTGTCGGAAAAGGAATCGGCAGTGATGCTTTGGCGGCGGTCAACATTGTGGCACCGCTATGGTTGTTTTCTACGGGTGTGGGACTTATGTTCGGCGTCGGCGCCTCTGTGGTAGCCTCCATTCATCTGTCACACGGAAAGGTCAAGGTGGCACGCATCAATATCACGCAGTCGGTAGTCATATCTTCCTTGTTGCTGATGTGCACCTCCACCCTATTCTGTTCATTTGCCCCGCAGGTGGTAAAGCTGCTCGGAGGGTCTGAACGGCTCACGCCATTGGCTGTGGAATACATGCTTTGGTTTGTGCCTTTCTCTCTGTTCACGGCATTGCTCAATTCGGGTATGTTTTTTCTGAGGCTGGACGGTTCGCCCAACTTCGCCATGATGTGCAATGTGGTGGCTGCCGTTCTGAACATCCTATTGGATTATCTGTTCATCTTCCCCTTTGGCTGGGGAATGTTCGGTGCTGCACTGGCAAGTGCCATAGGTACCACGGTAGGTGCATTGATGATAGTATTCTATCTGATGCGCCGCCGGTGCGCACTGCGCTTCCACCCCATTAAGATGAGCCGGAAAAGCATGCAACTGATGCGCCGCAACATTGGCTATATGTGCCGATTGGGTTCCTCCGCCTTCTTGTGCGAGGTGGCGATTGCCTGCATGATGTTTGTCGGCAACCAGGTGTTCATCCATTATTTGAAGGAAGACGGAGTGGCGGCATTCAGCATTGCCTGCTATTTCTTTCCTATTATATTTATGGTATATAATGCCATTGCGCAGTCGGCGCAGCCGATTATCAGTTATAACTACGGCCTGAACGAGAGCCAACGTGTCTGCCGCGCCTACTTGCTGGCACTGAAAACGGCCATAGGCTGCGGTGTATGTTTTGCCCTGGTCACAATATTCTGCAGTCCTGAAATTGTCGGTATGTTCATAGACCGCAGTTATCCGGCTTATGACATAGCGGTAAAAGGGTTGCCTTTGTATGCCACCGGCTTCGTGTTCTTTGCCGTCAACATCGTATCCATCGGCTATTTCCAGAGTGTGGAGCGTGCCAAATACGCCACAGTTATCACCCTGCTGCGTGGTTTTATCCTGCTGACAGCCTGCTTTTTCGGACTGCCCCTGCTATTGGGAGACCGGGGAATCTGGCTTGCCACTCCTCTTGCAGAAATGCTGACAACCCTCTTTATCCTCGTGATTTACATATCCGGGAAAAAGGAACATAAAGAAAAATCCGTATCTTTAGACAAGATGGGCTGCACCCCAACATAACTTTTTCATGCAAGCATAAAAGTCCTGTCTTCGGTTTACACTATCTTTGCAGCATGGAAACTATGATAAAGAAATTCTGCAAGAAGTATAAACTACCGGAAAACACTTTGCACGAACTTCTGTCACACATGGCAGAAGTTCGTTTCAGCAAGGGAGAACTCATTATCAGCGAAGGGGAAAGGAACAGCAACTTCTATCTTTTGAAGAAAGGCATCTGGCGCGCCTACTACCTGACAGACGGCACGGAAAACTCCCTTTGGTTCGCCGCACCGGGCGACACAGCTTTCTCATCGTGGGGATATGTGGACAGCGAGGTTTCCCTCATCAACATCGAATCGGTGAATGAAAGCATCGCCTATTGTATCAGTAAGCCTGAGCTGGAAGCCCTTTTTTCGCATTCCATAGACATGGCCAACTTCGGCAGAAGAATCTTTGAGCGGGAAATTCTGTCGGTAGACAGTTCCACAGTAGCCTACGGCACCCCTCCCACTGCCAAAGAAAGGTACATGACGCTGATGGAAGAGAATCCGGAACTGCTGCAGGATGTACCGCTCAAGTATCTGGCTTCTTATCTCTACATCACTCCGCAATCCCTGAGCCGGATACGCGCAGGATTAAAGAAAAAGTAAAAGACCTTTTTATGTCAAGATGCAAAAAAGGCTCTTAGCAGATTATTTCTGTAAGAGCCTTTTTTATTTCAACCTATCTTGTCAGTTCTTCACCAACACCATCACCAGGTTATTGTCAGCATCGTACAGCCCGATGCCTCCACCTGCCAGCTTACCAAAAGACTGAACGGAATTTAAGGCTTTCAGCACACGGCCTTCCACCTCCATATCAGGGCATGCCATCATGGTACTGATAACTTGCGGGAAAGAGATTGCCGAAGGATTTTCATCATCAACCTGGAAAGCGCCGTTAATCAAATTGCAACCCGCATTACCGTGCAAGCTCTTTTCTGCAATATTAAATTCAATGAACGGCTGCTTCTCCATTCCATCGGGAATGGCCTCGCCCGCAGCCTCACTAATTATCCACTTTCCTTCCAAATCAGACAACTTGGAAACGGATTCTTTCTTCTGCAACACGACTATGGGACGATTGGAAGCACCGCATAAAGCTATATTTTCCTTTCCCAGCTTCTTATACTTTTTCACTTTGTTCAAAGCCGACAACACATTATTTTCTACAGTCATATCCGGACAAGCCATACGGGTACTTGCCAAAGCGCCAAGGTCAATCGTGCCGGGCTTGGCATTCACGTCAAACGAACCCATCATACGGTTGCAACCACTGTTGCCAAATACTTTTCCAGTCTTTGTGTCAAAACCGATATAGGGAAATTCCTGACCCGGAGCAGGGACTACGGCAGTACCATTCACTTCAATAATATTCCACTCACCGCTGATGGAAGAAAGAGTTGCAGCATTTTTGGTTGATGCACAAGAAGACAAGCCCATCAACACGCTTGCCATGCATAGGGAAACAAATACTTTTTTCATTGTTATTCGTTGTTTAAGTTAATTTATTCAAGGGGCAAATATATAGAAAATAACCCAAATGCAAGTAATTTGTTTAATATTTGAAGCATTTGCCCCAAAGTATTTAGCAGGATTTTAATGTTTATCTAAGAATTAACCCTTATATTTGCTCTCCGTATTTTTTATAAACCTAATATAATAATATAGTACAAAGAAATGGGTAAAGTTCTTATTATCGGTGCAGGCGGTGTAGGTACCGTTGTTGCGCACAAAGTGGCTCAAAATCCTGATGTGTTTACAGAAATCATGATAGCCAGCCGCACCAAGTCCAAATGTGACGCTGTTGTCAAGGCAATCGGTAACCCGAACATCAAAACCGCCCAGGTAGATGCCGACAGCGTGGACGAACTGGTAGCACTCTTCAATAGTTTCAAACCCGAAATCGTCATCAACGTAGCCCTCCCCTACCAAGACCTCACCATCATGGAGGCTTGTCTGCAAAGTGGAGTCAACTATCTGGATACCGCCAATTATGAGCCGAAAGATGTTGCCCACTTTGAATACAGTTGGCAATGGGCCTATAAGAAACGCTTCGAAGATGCCGGACTGACCGCCATCCTCGGTTGCGGTTTCGACCCGGGAGTGAGCGGCATCTATACTGCATACGCCGCCAAACATCATTTTGACGAAATACAATATCTGGACATCGTAGACTGCAATGCCGGAAATCATCATAAAGCATTCGCCACCAACTTCAATCCGGAAATCAATATCCGTGAGATTACACAGAACGGCCGCTATTATGAAAACGGAGAATGGGTGACAACCAAGCCGCTGGAAATCCACAAAGACCTGACTTATCCGAACATCGGTCCGCGCGACTCCTACCTGCTTTATCACGAAGAACTGGAGTCTCTGGTGAAGAATTTCCCCACCATCAAGCGTGCACGCTTCTGGATGACGTTTGGACAAGAGTATCTAACCCACCTGCGCGTTATCCAGAACATCGGCATGGCACGCATAGACGAAGTGGAATATAACGGCATGAAGATTGTTCCGCTGCAATTCCTGAAAGCCGTCCTCCCCAACCCGCAAGACCTGGGCGAAAACTACGAAGGCGAAACATCCATCGGTTGCCGCATCCGCGGACTAAAGGATGGCAAAGAGCGTACCTACTATGTATATAACAACTGTAGCCACCAGGAGGCCTACAAGGAAACCGGTATGCAGGGCGTAAGCTATACCACCGGTGTGCCCGCCATGATTGGTGCCATGATGTTCCTCAAGGGATTGTGGAAAAAACCGGGTGTATGGAATGTTGAAGAATTCAATCCGGACCCATTCATGGAACAGCTCAACAAACAAGGCCTGCCTTGGCATGAGATTATCGACGGAGACTTGGAAGTTTGAAATTAATGATTAAACATTAATCATTATCCACTAATCATTAAACATTAACAAAGTGAATATAGGAGATAAAGCACCCGAAGTATTGGGTATCAACGAAAAAGGTGTAGAAATCCGCTTGAGCGACTATAAGGGAAAGAAGATTGTACTTTACTTCTACCCCAAAGACATGACATCCGGCTGCACGGCACAAGCCTGCAACCTGCGGGATAATTATGCCGACCTGCGCAAAGCCGGTTATGAAGTCATCGGCGTCAGTGTGGACAGCGAAAAGTCACACCAGAAATTTATTGAGAAAAACAATCTGCCTTTTACCCTGATTGCAGACACCGACAAGAAGCTGGTAGAACAATTCGGAGTATGGGGCGAAAAAAGCATGTATGGCCGCAAATATATGGGAACGTTCCGCACAACTTTCATCATTAATGAAGAAGGTATTGTAGAGCGTATCATCACTCCGAAAGAAGTGAAGACCAAAGACCATGCGGCACAAATTTTATAATCATTAAACATTAACAACGTGGCAAAAAAAGACGAACTGAATTTTGAAAATGGCAACAATCTGGCATCAGGTGAAAAGCTGAAAGCCTTGCAGGCTGCCATGGACAAGATAGAAAAGAGCTTTGGCAAAGGTTCTATCATGAAAATGGGTGACGAAAGTGTCGAACAAGTAGAAGTTATTCCCACAGGGTCCATCGGCCTCAATGTAGCTCTTGGCGTGGGAGGATATCCCCGCGGACGTATCATCGAGATTTACGGCCCGGAATCTTCCGGTAAGACAACCCTTGCCATTCATGCCATCGCTGAAGCGCAAAAGGCAGGAGGCATTGCCGCATTCATTGATGCAGAACATGCTTTCGACCGCTTCTATGCAGCAAAACTGGGTGTGGATGTGGACAATCTGCTGATATCACAGCCGGACAATGGCGAACAAGCACTGGAAATCGCAGAGCAACTGATCCGTTCCTCCGCTATTGACATCATTGTAGTGGACTCTGTGGCTGCCTTAACCCCGAAAGCTGAAATTGAAGGCGATATGGGTGACAACAAAGTAGGTCTGCAAGCCCGACTCATGTCACAAGCCTTGCGTAAACTGACGGCAGCTGTCAGCAAAACACGCACCACTTGTATCTTCATCAACCAGTTGCGCGAAAAAATCGGTGTCATGTTCGGCAATCCCGAAACAACTACCGGCGGTAATGCACTGAAGTTCTATGCCTCCGTACGTCTTGACATCCGTGGAAGCCAAGCCATCAAGAACGGCGATGAAGTAATCGGCAAGCAGACCAAAGTGAAAGTTGTGAAGAACAAGGTAGCTCCTCCTTTCCGTAGAGCGGAATTCGACATCATGTTCGGTGAAGGCATCTCCCGTGCAGGCGAAATCATTGACTTGGGTGCAGAGCTTGGCATCATCAAGAAAAGCGGTTCATGGTTCAGCTATAACGAGACGAAAATTGCCCAGGGACGCGACGCCGCCAAGCAGGTCATCCTTGACAATCCGGAACTGGCAGAAGAGCTGGAAGGGCTTATCTTTGCAGAATTGAGAAAAGACAAATAACAAAAAAACTTGCCAATAGAAAAACAAAACATTCTATTGGCAAGTTTCCCTAAAAAGGTTACCGCTTCCTATTCCATTTTTTCCAAACGTTCTTCCAAAGCCTCCATGCTTTTTTCAAAACGTTTCCATGTATCGGTATCCATTTGTTCTTTCAGATACTTGTTGTCTTTCAGTTTAGCTACATTTTCCAGCCCTTTCAATGCCAGTTCTTGCGAATGCTTCAATTCTCCAAGCCAATCGCGGTTCTTCAGCTTCTCTATCTCCGCCCAGTTTATATCCGGAAGCTGTATATTCACATTGTTCCCATTCCAGCTGGTATTCTGATACATCATGATATTCTGTATATCCTTCAAAGTCATATCACCTTCCAAATAAACAAATTTCAGAGTGGCTGCACCATCTACAATCATAATCAGCTCCTTCACCTTTTCCCCTTTACGGCTCATGTAGAATTCAGAACTGGAGACTGTTCCCTTCTGCTTCATCAGCAATTCATATCTGGAAGACTGCACCAAAGAACGAAGATCCTTACGCATTTCTTTCTTTACATTATTATCCATTGTAGAAAGTACCTGCACAGAGTTCAACTGTCCGGACACTTTCCCAATATAAACATCTTTAGTAAACAAGTTGGGATTCGTTTCTATCATTGCCTTGGATATGTAGACGGACGACACGCCTTTCATATCTCCATACTTGTTGAATAGGTTCTTCTGTGCCTGGCAAAGCAAAGGCAACATCAGCAGTACACCTGCCAAAATAATTTTCATTGTTTTCATATCAGATTATTGTTGAATTTCTTTTCTTACTTCCTGGTTCACCTTCGTTACGTCTATCCGCGTTTCCTCTATCTGCTCAATTCCCTTGTTCAGATTCGCAGACACCTCGATTAAAGTGGCCTGCAATGCCTTATAAGCAGCTTCCGGATCAGAGAAAGTGTCCTGAGGTGTAGGAGGACGCATATCCTCTCCCATGTTCGTAATGCCATAACCTACACCTACAAGAACCAGAATGGTGGCAGCAATACCTCCTATCCAGCGCCAATTACGTTTGGCCTTGTTCCGGTGGAAAAAACGTTGTTCCTCTTCAGCCTTTTCATCAATCATCCGGCTCAGTTTATCCTCCAATCCGGCGGGAACATTATCCACCACTTTCCCGGGAAAAAAGCTGAGAAAGAGTTTCTTGTCCTTCTGCAAGTGCTCGGGCACTTCTTCGGTTCTGAAAGCTTCCTTCAACAACTCTTCTTCCTGCTCGTTGGTATTCCCTTCATAAAATTCGGCGAGCAGCCTTTCAATTTCCTCGACTGTCATAGTTACTCCATTTATTAAATTCCTCACGTATCTTTTTTCTTGCCCGGGACAACAGTACACGGACATTGGTAGCATTCAATCCCGTGACCTGCTCTATCTCTTCATAAGAACATCCCTTGACATCACGCAACGTTACTATTTTCTGCTGTTGCACCGGCAGATGGGCAATGATGTGCCTTACCTGCTGCGCTTCATCCCTCACTTCAAAGTTATCTGCTTGAGACACATTATGCACTTCGGCCAACTCCACACTCTGTCTGCTCAAAGTATACTTTCCCGAACGAAGCAAATCAAAGCACATATTTTTCACCAGAGTAACGCTGAATGCTTCCGGATTACTGATAATGGCCAGTCCTTCCCGCTTGTCCCACAACTTCAGATAAGCTTCCTGCACCAAATCTTCAGCATCGGCAGCATTCTCCAATAGTCTATAAGCTATGCAGTACAACTTGCGATGATATGGCAGAAACTCTTTTTTAAAACTTTCAGCGTCCATGGGCTATTTATCAATAGTAGATTCCTGTTTATACCCTTCAGACGTAGGAGGAAAGGATTTTGTTACACGGCCAGGAAGAAAAAATGGAAAAAAAATGAAAACACCAATAGCACCAGCCCAAGAGTGCGTTTATTTCAAGACATCAGCAATCCGCTTTTTAAGATTCAATTTTGCAATGTCTTCAGGCTTCAGCTCAAGCTCCACCAACACCTTCGCTGTGGAGAGTCTGTATTCCTGCTCTAACGTATCATAATTTATCTGTTCCTTATGAATGGAATACAACAAAGCAAAATCGTAGTTCAAGGCACGTGAGACATTATACAACGTATCCGTATCAATACTTTTTCTCGTAAGCATATAGTCTACACTTTGAGGCTTAACTTTCAGTCTTCGTGCAAGTTCCGCCTTGGTAACCTGCTGTTCAAGCATCACGTTCTTGATTATCTCTCCGATGTATATATTACTTTTTTCCATTTATATGAAGGTACAAATTAATCATTCATATTATAAGGAACACCAATACCAATTTGTCTGTATGTATCGTTCTTTTTATTCATAATTCGTTTGTTTTATCAAATATTTTATGATACTTTTGCAACATATTCATATAAACAAACAAATAATATCTGCTATCATGAATTTACTGACATGTATTCTCATAGCCATCCCTATCGGCATTATTTTTATTATGCTATGGATATACAATGACTACCGGAAATATAAGAAGAAAAATAAGCTGGCCATTTTGCTGTTTCTCCTATTTCCAACCACTTTATCTGCACAATACGTTGATGCAGGATGCCAAGTATCCTTTAAATGGCTGGAGAACCAAAAAGGGAAATTAGAGTATACAAAAGATGGGGTTACTTATAAGTTTATTCCAAACGACTCCCAATGGGAAATTGTAATTCGCAACAACTCTTCAGAAGATATCCGAATAAACTGGAAAAATATGCAATTCATTGTGGATGGAAGAAGCTCAGAAGTCAAATACCCCATACTGGCAGAAGCGGAAACTCCCTTTGCAATTATAAAAAGCCAGGCAGAAACAAGCCAAAAGATTGGTGTGACAACTTATACGGCAAATAACTCTCAAATATACAACAAGAAAGATATTCGAAAAGGAAGGAATTCCTCCATTACCATTATCCTTCCCATATCTATCGGTAAGCACCCTCAATTCTTCACCTCTTTCGACTTTATCATCAAAAAAGTGAACTAACTATGACTTCTCAAGATATAAAAAAACAGCTGAAAGAACCACATTTCTGGAACATTGTATTAACTGGTCAGCACGCCGAACCGAGGACAAAAGCAATGCTGGAAGCAAAAGGTATCATAACCTGGCTTCCACTTGCTCCGGTCCGGCGTCAATGGGGAAGGATATTAAAAGAAATACACACCCCGGTTATCCCGAGATGTGTATTCGTCTATATATCCAATGAGGAAAGAAATACGTTGCAAAAATCCTACCGACTTCTTCCACCGGAAGTTATACTTCAAGAACTGCCGGACCGATGCAATCAGAACAAGTAGATATATGCCAACGTGCTCACACTAATCACTATCCACAACAAGGTGCCTTGTATCAAGGGCTTGATGCCTACTGCCTTCAGTACATCACGTGACAGAGAGGCACCGATAAAGAACAGAGTGATAGTCAGCGTCTTGCGAGCCAAAGAATTGATTCCCTCCCCAATCATGGCACCCGTTTCGGTAGTGCCCAGCACATAAGTATTGAAAATCATAGCCAGCACAAAGAAGAAGATGAACCAGGGAATACTGATTTTCTGTCCCTTACTCTTAAAGATGAACGAAGTTACCAGAGCCAAAGGAATAATCCATAAGGCACGTGTCAGCTTTATAGTCGTTGCCACCTTCAGGGCCTCCTCGCCATATGCGGCACCTGCCCCCACTACCGAACTCGTATCATGTATGGCAATGGCCGCCCATGTGCCGAACTCATGCTGGCTCATGTTCAAAGCGTGGCCTATCATCGGAAAAACAAACAATGCAATGGCATTCAATATAAAAATGGTGCCCAATGCCACAGACATCTCGCTATCCTTTGCCTTCAACACCGGCCCCACAGCCGCAATGGCACTGCCTCCGCAGATAGCCGTACCGGAACTGATAAGATAGGAAGTGTCACGGTCCACTTTCAGGAACTTACGTCCTATGAGCCAGCCGATGAGCAATGTCCCCACTACAGAAATAATCGTGAACTCCATTCCTTCCTTGCCCGAAGCCAGAGAAGCCTGCAGATTCATTCCAAATCCTAACCCTACAACAGAGTATTGCAACAGGTACTTTGAAGTCTTCTTATTGAACTTCGGATGTGCCTGCCCACACAGCAACGCAAAGGCCAACCCCAAGAACAACGCCAACGGCGGAGTGACCCATGCCGAATAGGCATGCATACCGGGCACATAATCCAGCAGCAGAAAGAAGGAGAGGACAACCAGAAGAGATACATAAATAAATTTATTATTACTTTGAAGAAAAGGCATATTAATGCTTTTAGCCAAAACTCGATTTGAAGCCATACTGTTTATTTTACTATTATTACTAATGTTTATTCCTTAATTTTCCGGGTGCAAAGGTAGTTCTATTTTAGTACACCCGCCAATCGTTTCTACTTATAGACTATAACTTATTGTTATCGGGACATAAACATATAGTTCATAAAGGCTTGTGACAACCCTCCTTCCTGCCCTTGCAACTGGACAAAGCAGAAGTCGCGAAGCATGGGCATATCCTTTATCTCGACCACGCGGAAAGTGCCTGCCGCCAGTTCCTTGCAGATGGAACGGATAGACACGATTCCCATGCAATCGGAGTTTTCAAGAAAGAGCTTGATGCTTTCGGTACTACCCAGATACATCAGTACATGGAGTGAGGAAAGCTTGACGCCGTGCTTCTGGAGTGAGCGTTCTATCACGTCCAGCGTACCCGAACCGCGCTCACGAAGCACTAAAGGAATAGCGGGCAAATCCTGGGGAGTAATCTCTTCGGGCAATTGTAAACGGCTTTTGGAATGGACTACCGCTACCAGTTCATCCTCAAGAAAAGTAGTATACTTCAGATTGGGAAGGCGGAAAACCCCTTCCACCAATCCCAAGTCAATGCGGTGTTCCTGCAAAGCGGCTTCTATTTCCCGGGAATTTCCATTGAGCAAGGACAAGTTGACCTGCGGAAACTTGCCGATAAAACTGCCCAGCAACGGAGGAAGCACATACTGCGCAATGGTAGTGCTGGCTCCCAACTTGAGTTCTCCAATATATTCGTTATGTAACAAGTGCATTTCATATTCCAGCCGTTTATAGTCCTCCAATATCCGTTCGCAATGCTCCAAAAGCAGCCGGCCTGACTCGGTCAAACTGATTTTACTTCCCTGCCGGTCGAAAAGCCTCGTCTGATAAGTGGCCTCCAGCTCCTGGATATGCTTGGTTATAGCCGGCTGACTTACAAACAACTCTTGCGAAGCCTTTGTAAAACTCAAGTTCTTGGCAACAGACTGAAACACTTTTAAACGGAAATCACTCATATACTTCTTATATCTTATAACTCGTCAGACTTGATGCCGAAAGCATGCGCCAAAGAATAAAACACCGGCTCCAGGCGGCAATACACCGGGCTCAGAGGTTCCTCCGTAATGAAGTACACAGCTTTGCCCCGTTCTTCCTCATTCTTGTCTTTGAAGAAACCCGCCAGCTTCTCCTCCACTCCATTACCATATACCTGATGGAAAGGCAACAGCATCAAACACTTCACATCCGCAGAATCAAGCGCCAGGTTCATCAGGTCAAGAAACAACTCTTCGGTAGAGACTAAACCGGAAGAGGTGACGGAAGAAAATGCAAATTCGCCCAGCGGCGTACGGCATGCCTGGTGATTCAGTTTATTCACATCGGATGGTTCACAACACTTCAGCACGTCCGCTGCCGGAGTATGCACCAGCAACACTTCCACCTCATTTTCTTGTTCTCTCAAGCCGGCGTCCAATGCCAGATAGCTCAACCATGCCGGCAGGTCAACATCGGGTAGCTTCCGTCCCAACTTACCTTCCAAAAAGTTCTTTGCACCATATACCACTTCATTCAGAAATGCAACATCTATCAATATCACATTTGCCGGAAACTTTATCTTATCCTCCATTATCTTCTATTTTAATACGTGATTATACATAATGCTCCTCTGCAAGCGGAGCTCCAAAAACCTACCACACAGAAAGCACAAAACTTTGAAGCAGTAAAAGTACGACAAATTTATCAATAACTTGTATCATCCCAAGCAATTAATCTATATCTCCGAAGCGGAAAGAGAATATCCTTCCTCCGCAACACGGGAACCTTGGAGCTGGAACACGAAGACTTAGCTACTAAAACATATAGGCCCTCACTACATGAGATGTGCATCTCGTACTACATGAGATGTACACCTCGTACTACATGAGATGCACATCTCATGCATGACATCCTTATTTGCCCTTCTCTTTAACCAATAGAGTTTAATACGAAAAGGAACTTTGCTCCAACTTCTTATCTAAAGAAGTAGAAAGAAACAAAACGACTGATTTACAGACAATTTGTCATTTTACATATTTTATATGCAGACAATTTGTCCGAAATGTGCCAATGGCAAATCTTTTGCGCCTTCCCAAGTGTTATGAAACTGATAAAATAGAAAGGAGAACAAAATATGAACTTTAACAACTTTACCATTAAAGCGCAAGAAGCAGTGCAGGAGGCTGTGAACCTGGTACAAAGCCGTGGACAGCAGGCCATCGAGCCCGTGCATGTACTTCAAAGCGTGATGAAAGTAGGTGAAAATGTCACCAACTTCATCTTCCAGAAGCTGGGCATGAACGGTCAGCAGATAGCACTTGTACTGGACAAGCAAATTGATTCTCTGCCCAAGGTATCCGGCGGAGAGCCATACCTGAGCCGTGAAACGAACGAAGTGTTCCAGAAGGCCACCCAATATTCCAAGGAAATGGGTGATGAATTCGTCTCCCTGGAACCGGTACTGCTGGCTTTGCTGAATGTGAAAAGCACTGCATCCACCATTCTGAAAGATGCCGGGATGACGGAACGCGAACTGCGGGAAGCCATCAACGAACTGCGAAAAGGAGAAAAAGTAACTTCACAATCCAGCGAAGACACTTACCAGTCATTGGAAAAGTATGCCATCAATCTGAACGAAGCAGCCCGCAGCGGCAAACTGGATCCCGTCATCGGCCGTGACGAAGAGATACGGCGTGTCCTGCAGATTCTGAGCCGGCGTACCAAGAACAACCCGATTCTTATCGGTGAACCGGGTACCGGTAAAACGGCCATCGTAGAGGGACTTGCCCACCGTATCTTGCGTGGAGACGTCCCCGAGAACTTGAAGAACAAACAAGTCTACTCCCTGGATATGGGTGCACTGGTGGCCGGCGCCAAGTACAAAGGCGAATTTGAAGAACGTCTGAAGGCCGTTATCAACGAAGTTAAGAAGTCCGAAGGAGACATCATCCTCTTCATTGATGAAATCCATACCCTGGTGGGTGCCGGCAAGGGGGAAGGCGCCATGGATGCCGCCAACATCTTGAAACCCGCCTTGGCACGCGGTGAACTGAGGAGCATCGGGGCCACTACCCTCGATGAATATCAGAAGTATTTCGAAAAGGACAAAGCGTTGGAGCGCCGCTTCCAGATTGTCATGGTGAACGAACCGGACACGCTGAGCACCATCTCCATTCTGCGTGGTCTGAAGGAACGTTATGAGAACCATCACCACGTACGGATTAAGGACGATGCCATCATCGCCGCCGTAGAGTTGAGCAACCGTTACATCACCGACCGTTTCTTGCCGGACAAGGCTATCGACCTGATGGACGAAGCCGCTGCCAAGCTACGTATGGAGGTCGATTCCGTACCGGAAGAGCTGGACGAGATTTCGCGTAAGATAAAGCAGCTGGAGATTGAACGTGAAGCCATCAAGCGCGAAAACGACAAGCCCAAACTGGAACAAATCGGCAAAGAACTTGCCGAGCTGAAGGAGCAGGAAAACTCGTACAAGGCGAAATGGCAAAGTGAAAAGACCCTTGTCAACAAAATCCAGCAGAATAAGGTGGAAATAGAGAACCTGAAGTTCGAGGCCGACAAGGCAGAACGGGAAGGCGACTATGGCCGGGTGGCCGAAATCCGTTACGGCAAACTGCAAGCGCTGAACCAGGAGATTGAAGAAACGCAGCAAAAACTGCACGAGATGCAGGGTGACAAGGCCATGATTAAAGAGGAAGTGGACGCTGAAGACATCGCCGACGTAGTATCCCGCTGGACCGGCATACCGGTAAGCAAGATGCTGCAAAGCGAAAAGGACAAACTGTTGCATCTGGAGGCGGAACTGCACCAGCGGGTTATCGGGCAGGACGAAGCCATCGAGGCCGTATCCGATGCCGTACGCCGCAGCCGTGCCGGACTGCAAGACCCGAAACGTCCTATCGGCTCATTCCTTTTCCTGGGAACCACCGGTGTAGGTAAGACGGAATTAGCAAAGGCGCTGGCGGAGTTCCTCTTTGACGACGAGACGATGATGACCCGTATCGACATGAGCGAGTATCAGGAGAAACACAGCGTTTCCCGTCTGGTAGGAGCGCCTCCGGGATATGTGGGCTACGATGAAGGCGGACAACTGACAGAAGCCGTAAGGCGGAAACCGTATTCTGTCGTCCTATTCGACGAAATCGAGAAAGCTCATCCGGACGTATTCAACATCTTGCTGCAAGTGCTGGATGACGGACGTCTGACGGACAACAAAGGGCGTACGGTCAACTTCAAAAATACGATTATCATCATGACCTCCAACATGGGTAGCGGCTATATCCAAAGCCAGATGGAGAAGCTCAACAGTAGCAATAAGGAGCAAATCGTAGAGGAAACCAAAAAGGAAGTGATGAATATGCTGAAAAAGACCATCCGCCCGGAATTCCTGAACCGTATCGACGAAACCATCATGTTCCTGCCACTGACAGAGCCCGAAATCAAGCAAATTGTGGTGCTCCAAATCAAGAGTGTGCAGAAGATGCTTTCCGGTAACGGTGTGGAACTTGTTCTGACAAATGCCGCCATAGACTTCCTTGCCAATGCAGGTTATGACCCTGAATTCGGCGCCCGTCCGGTGAAACGTGCCATACAGCACTATTTGCTGAACGATTTGTCGAAGAAGCTGCTGGCTCAGGAAGTAGACCGCAGCAAGCCTATTACAGTGGATGCCAATACCACTGACGACGGACTGGTTTTCAGAAATTAAAAGCAACCCGTATCCCCCAATAAAAGAGGCGATTCCCGACTATTGAGAATCGCCTCTTTTATTTTGTATTTCAATCCTTCTCCGATTACTCGGCCTTGCTTTCCTCCTTCGTTTCTGCCGCAGGAGTTTCTTCAAAATCCGTCATACCGCTTGCCACCAGCAAATTATACCAAACAATCAATTTCTTGATGTCGGACGGATATACGCGGTCGCGATCGAAGGTAGGCAATACCTCTGCCAGGTAAGCACGCAAATCGTCGGCAGTAGCTTTCTTCAAATCCAGCACTACGGCAGCACCATTTTCCTTTTTCTTCATGGAAAGAAACACTTCCTTCAAAGGAACATCTTCCGTATCTGTATACATGGCGATATCGCCCAAAGAAATAATCTTCTCATTACCATAGGCAGGGAAACGCTTCTTGTCTGCAAGCGACTCTACAATCAACATATTTTTTCCCTGAGAAACAAGCTTATACAATCCCGGTTTACCGGAAATGGACAAAATAGTCTTCAACATAATATATTCT